>Ga0209489_101907_pt1 | contig 42848 bp, 24 predicted proteins | sample SiratrowhiteBW_FD_187527 | JGI IMG/M metagenome (GOLD analysis project Ga0209489, IMG submission 187527) | Root nodule microbial communities of legume samples collected from California, USA - Siratro white BW (SPAdes) (version 2) | ecosystem: Host-associated > Plants > Roots > Nodule | place... | reverse complement strand
AGAGGTGTTCTTGCGGGGAGCAAGATTGTATAAACTGATCTGTGGATCATTTTTAGTGGAAATCCTTACTGTGAAGTAGGGGACTGGACGTAGCCCAGTTGGGGTGAACCAGGATAAAATCTGCTGCGTCATTTCTCTCCTAATCTCTATCAATTCTTGATGAATCTTTGCTGTTCTTGATACAGCTTACTGTGTGTTTTGTATTTTCAAGAAAGTGATTCAAAAGTATAAACTGAATTAAGTGATTTGTTCCTAATAATGTTTGAACAGTTTCTGAATTAAAAATAAAGTCTTTACAACAGATAAACTTGAATTACTTTTGAAATACAGTTTACAATTTATTGTATTCACTGTTCATCAGTCAGTTTTCCAGAAAAACTATTTTTGTGTAATTGGTGACTTCTTAATCGTTTTTCTGGTTCCAGATTTAATCTGATTTCAATTCTGAATCAGTTTGTCTTTATTAATTTGCATTTGATCTAAATCTTTAAGGTTCTTGCATAATTCTTTAAACCATTTACTGCTTACTGTTTTTCAGAAAACTACTTAACAGTACACTGTCTGTTCCTGAATTTTAATCTGGTTTTCAGCACACTGGTTTTCCAGATTTCATATTTGTTTGCAGTGCACTGATTCTGTTTGTTTGGTTTTTATATTTGTTAATTGTTGAAACCTCTGTAGATTGCATTCTAAGTTTCTTTAAAGAATTGGTATTCTCACATTGAAAAGAAAATTTCGAAAAGAATTAAAAAGGGTTCAATTCACCCCCCCCTCTTGAACTTAGGCCAAATACTTACTTTAACAACAACAATTGGTATTCGAGCTCTTGGTTCTTAAGGGCCTGTGTGTGAGACTACGAGGAAAAAAAAACAACAAAGGAAAACCAATGAGAAACCTTTTGAGAAAAACAAAAACTTCCACCATGGCCGGAAACTTCATGGCATCACCTCCATTTTTTTCGGAGAAAACTATCAAATATGGTCTGTCAAAATGAAGTCTTATCTAGAAGCGAGTTGTTTGTGGGATGTTGTGATGTCTGAAATCCAACCACTATAAGAAGATCCAACTGTAGCTCAAATGAGAAATTACAATGATAAAGTAATAAGAAGAGCGAAGGCCAAGACCTGTATTCACTCTGTTGTTTCTGATATTGTATTCACTAAAATTATGTCCTGTGAAACAGCTAAAGAAGCTTGGAACACTCTCCAAGAGACGTTTCAAGGGAATGAAAGAACTCGGCAGATGTAAGTTCTCAATCTCAGAAGAGAATTTGAGATGCTAAGAATGAAGGAGGGTGAGACCATCAAAGAATATTTTGATAGGCTCTTGGCAGTGGTCAACAAAACTCGACTATTACGTGAAGATTTACCTGATAGAATGATCGTAGAAAAAGTGTCGGTGAGTGTTCCAGAAAGGTTTGAAGCAAAGATCTCATCACTTCAAGATTCAAAAGATCTCACAATGATTTCACTAACCGAGTTGATGAACTCTCTGCAAATCCAAGAGCAGAGAAGATTGTTGAGAAAAGAGTTATTGAGAGAGGAGTCGAATACTGCTAAAGGAGTTTTTCTAGCAAGGTCACAGTCGAGTTACAAAGCAAAGAAGAAAGGCTGGAAAAATGAGAAGAAAAGTGATGAGGATGACGATGACAAGAAGGAGAAGTACTCATCATGTCAACACTGCAAGAAAACTAATCATCCACATTGGAAATGTTGGTGGAGACCAGATGTGGTGTGTAGTTCTTACAACCAAAAGGGTCATATGGAGAAGGTATGCAAAAGAAAGCAACAAGAGGTGCAAATTGCTCAAGAGACTGATGACAAGGAGGAGGAGTTTCTTTTTGTGGCGACTTGCTTTGCTAGTGACATCACTAATGAGATATGGTTGATTGATAGTGGATGCACTAATCACATGACACATGATAAAGACATGTTTGTAAAGCTGGATAAAACCCACTCTTCGAAAGTCAGAATTGGGAATGGAGACTATATTGAGGTCAAAGGCATAGGTGATATTGCCATTAATGCTGGCTCAGGTACAAAAATAATCTCTGATGTTCTATATGTCCCTGAAATTAATCAAAATCTGCTAAGTGTTGGGCAACTTTTAGAGAAAGGCTATGTTGTTGTGTTCAAAGATAAAACTTGTGAAGTCTTTGATACAACTGGCATTAAATTGATGTCAATAAAGATGAAGGGCAAAAGCTTCTCGGTAAACTTGCAAACAAATCTTGCTTACTCTTCTGCAGTTAATTCGGGACAGATTGAGCATAAAAGGAAGCAGTCTAGGAAGCCTGCAGTAGAAAATCATGGGAAGCCAGTAGTGAAAAATCATGGATTGGATTCTTGTGATGATGTTAAAGTTTCTAAAGAATTGATTGTGAAAGAGATTAAAGGCCTTGATGTTGTTCCAAAAATAACTGAGCAAGAAAGTTCTGATGAAAATGTAGATGATCATCCTGTGAGAGGTAATAGATTCCTCTCTAACATATATCAAAGATGGATGTTCTTGAACCTGCTGACCATGAGGAAGCTCTCAATCACCTAAATGGAAAAAAGATGAGGAGGAGGAGTTCTATATGATTGAGAAGAACAACACTCTTGTTGACATACCTCCAAATAGAAAGGTAATTGTTGTATATGATGGTTCAATTAACAAAAAAAAAAAAAAGCAAAGTTTGTTGGATATTCTGATATTGATTGGGATGGTTCCTTGGAAGATATGAAGAGTACCTCAGGATATTGCAAAACTTAAAATTATTTGTTTACCAAGCCACTACCAGTCAACAAGTTTGAATTCATAAGAAAGAAGATTGGATTTTTCAGTTTGAAAATCAAGGAGTGTTGGAAATTTGCTTTTGAAACTACACATTGATTTATTTCCGTTTTTGAATATATCTTTAATTATAATATTTGTTCTTAATTATTAGAATATTCTCTCTTAATTATTTGGTACACGTTAAGATTTCAATTTGTTATAACTGCTCCTAAACTTTAAGAGGAATAATTTTAGTCAGATATTTTTTCTTTCTGCAAGCATTATAAATGTAATTTAAACTATTGATGGCTCAGACAAGAAGAAATAACAATATTTTTTTCTTCATACATATCTACTCCTATTCTGTAAAACAAAACACAATAGTTACTTGCAAATTCTTTTTATTATTGTTTGAAATTACCATTTTCAATCCGTGTATAAGTAATTAGAAACGTAGAGATTTGTAAAATAAGTTTTATATCTCATGATTCATGTAAACATCAAGAAAAATCAAACCCTAGTGACCAACTACACCACAAAATCTTGAATTAGTTCCACTCTGGAATTAATCAGAAGCAAACAATCGGTCGTGCGCTGGAGTAGTGGTGAGTGCAAGCTAATTCAGTGCTATTAATCAAAACATGGCATCTTAAAATTTGTACCTTTAGAAGGATGATGATGAGTGGCTGCTAATCTAATCCAAACCAGTTAAATTACAAAAGCACTTTTATGCCCCTTTTTTTACAACTTTTGTGCATGTTTTACACTGTTCTTTAGAATATGAACAGTCATGCAGAGAGGACAAATGGGATCAGAATCCACCTTTCTGAACAAAAAGTTGTTCCCGTTGGCGAAGAGTTAGTACTCAAGTACAAGCTCTCCTGTAGAGATGGTTTTTTGTCTTGATGAACAGGAATGATCTAGTTTAGGTCATTCATCGCATGTAATTTCTTACACATAAATAGCATGCTTTCAAAAGCCAATAATGTCCATGGAGAAAAGACCAATGTGTGAGAGCATGTAGATCACTGTCTAAGCTCTTACAAATAGGCCCTCAACAGTAAATAGCACTTAAAATTTAAATTATTGATATTCTTATTCATCCGATTGAGAAACTGCACATGGACACTGCATCAATACACTTCATTGATTTTCTATGTCACAATTTTGTTGATATGAAATTGCTTTTCCCAAATGGCTTTAGTTACGGTAAATTGAGGAGGCGAAGGTAAATATAATAGCTGTTCCTTTAGCGAAAACTGATTTGTAAATAAAGAAATTAAGTTAACTTTTGGTATGTGGAAAGATAAAACAAAGAGGTGTGCGATAAGATGAATGAATTTTAGACATAAAGAGAAAAAGTAGTGTGTAATACAATACACCATATCGACACAAGAAATGTGGCATTACTGGTGTTCGAATGCAGGGGCTTAAATTACATAACAGAATAGTTGACATCGTTTGCCTAGAAATTTATAACAAGAATGCACCAGTATTCTCTTACATCATTTTACAGAATCTCTTCAATCCAAGGGTCAATTACAGTTGACAACTCAGGAAGCAAGAACCCAAAAACTCACATGCAAAGGTCGAAAACCCAAAAAAAAAAAAAAAAAAAAAAAAAAAACTTTTCCGAATTTTCTTTTCACATTCTGCACAGATAATAGTACATTTCTTTGCTAATAATATGGTATTAAAGGACCATGCTTACTTAATACTTACAAGCTAAACTACATATGAAAACACAAAGGGTGTGTCAGAAGAAGACTTCAGGTAAAGGTATGCCTTTCAAGAATGACTTGAATAGTACAAGTGATCTTTCAGGTTGTGAGAAAGGAACTTCGTGCGAGGCACCCCTCACAGTCGCAAATGAGAGGATATTGCCATGAACTTGAGTCCACCCACCAACCTAAGTTTCATTAACTGGGATTAGTTTATGATGGTACATAAATTTGGTATTATTGATAAAAAAAAAAGTGGTGTTACTTCCAACGGAAATGCTTTTTACGATTGTGAACGTACACATAATATGGTTTCAAAGAAAAAAAGCATGTTGCATGGACGAAGCTTACTAGTTCAATCACTAATCAGTCCAATCAAAGCTTCTTGCCTCATACTAATTTAAGGTGTCAGGGCATTTGACCTCAGTTTCTTGATTTATTTTTCTTTTTGAAAGAACTTATGTCAAGCATAACACCAAAAAACAGTAGTTTTTCTTAATTAAGAATAAGCTGAAAAGAAACCAAAATAAAAGAAAAGGAACTGGGCCAAAAGCTACCTTCGAATCAATATACATACCTGCTGACCTTCAAACCATACTCTGTAAGGGACTGTTGTATTCAGTCCTAATTTTCTTGCCAACTTCTGTACTAAGGTACGGCTTCCAGTCAGTGGAATTACTGAATCTTGATCTCCACTGTAGCAAGAACAATGCACTTAGTCATTTTGATTAGCACACTGAGAAACATATGTATGAGCCCTAAAGTTCAAGGGACCAAATAAATAAGAAGGAGAAGAAAAGGTTTTGGTTGGTTACCTGTAAATTAAGACCCTAACTCCAGCTTTTATCAGTGATCCAACAACAGGTAGTGTAGGCACTTCCAGGTTGAGCATATCATAGTTGAGTACGCTGGTACCAACAAATGCAGTCAAGTGATTACACTGTTTACTTAAATCACAATCAGCTGATACTGACTTTTCATCCTTCAAGTTTCATTTATCAAGAACAACTAAGAAAAGCCAAACACAAGACATTAGTATGAAGGAATTACTTGCTGCAAACATCCCACTTGCGAACTCCAACGAGCTTTGCATGAAGTGCCTCTTGTACATCTCTCCGGTTTAAGTAGTTTGTAACCTTATCATCCACACAAACATCTATGCTCTCACTTGCTTCCTGCATGCCACCATATAAGTCAAACTTAAGAAGTACAGATCTGAAGTAAAGTATGGTAAACGAAAGCAAGGTGACGGAAATTGGAGAAGCATGAGAAGGGCAAGTCGAAAAGAGAAGACTCACTTGGGTTTTTTTAGGAGAAATAACCTTGGATTGTGATAGCACTGAGGAAATGCAAACATCAAGTGTGACATCATATTTGTCCACAAATTTACTGGTTTCTCTGCTCACTTGGCCCATAACCTTTGAACAAAGAGGCGAAATTGAGTCCCTATAGTACTCACTCACGTACCTAGAATAGTTGCACACTGTGGTGAATATGTTGTAGGTTGAATCTGATATTAGTCCGTGAGACCAGAAAAACTCAGCTCTTGAATTGAAGTCAGTGGCATATTCTAGAACTGGATTACCCAACTGCATTGAATACAAGAGAGCATTCGTTTCTTAGTTTCATTTTTGGTATAAGCAAATACCAAATAGTAATATGTAAGAAAGATAGACTTACTGCAATGCCTTTCAGATTGAATATCTTTTTCCTTGTGTTCATTTTAATCATGAGCTTTGCAAGTTGAGGAACATAATGACCTGATACATGCAACTTTTTAAACGTGTAAGAGCAAATAATTTCTGTAACCTGCTTTTGAAATGGAAATTCCAAGAATGACAAGTTTACCTGCATAGCTTTCCCCCGTTAGAAACAAATCTCTGCTCCTGTATTGGGGGAACTTGTTGAACCATCGTAGCAGGAATACAAGATTGTCCCTGGCTTAAGAAATAAAAAAGAACTGCTTCAGATGACAAAACTTGCATGTAAACAATTCATTATTCAGGGACAGTGTAATCATACCGAATAAAAAGTATACTAATGTGCCTTCTTCTAATGCAGGCGTTGAGAATACGAGATAAAAGAATAATCATGGAAAGTGTCATACAAAAGTTAGCATGAAATTTAGCCACTGATCACTGTTTTGTCTCAACTTTTTAAAAGCCTAAGCAGCATACAAATGATACATGCCTTTTCCCATGGAAGATAGAATTTAAAGAGGTTTTCTAAAGAGAAAGGTTTTTGTCCCAAAAGATTAAAAAAAAAGGGTCTAATATTAATGAAGAATACCTGTTGCCTCGTCATTCACTGTCATATATGAGGAGCTACCTTTAGCATAAGAGAACCCCACTCCAACTGGTGTCTCCAAATACAGCATGTTTGCCTCTGCAGTACAAAAGTAACGCAATCAGTGGAAGAATGAAATGCAGGCCATTCTGGCAGATAGGTATAATGGAATGTGGTAAAGAGTACCTTTGTTCCAACTATAATCATTTTTAAGCAGAAATTCTCCATTTGGCCTGAAGGGTCCATTTTCTGAGAATGCTCCCACTCCCAGAGAAGAACAACCAGGTCCTGAATATCCAGATATTAGTCAAATTCAATAATCCGTGATGCTAATACTGCTTATGCTAGCTTATTCTTATTTAATCCCAAGTCTTGATAAAATTTTAATATCAGGTTTTGAAGCAAGAGATTGCGGACCTCCATTGAGCCACAGAACAAGAGGCTTTGAAGCTGGATCAGTTTCTGACTCGGCAAAATAGTAAAAGAGAGACCTGTGTTTCTTGTCATCCACTGTGACATACCCTGAGAACTGTTGAAAGCCTATGAAGGGTTGGCCAGGAAGCTCATCAATTCTGTCTGCATGAGAAGGGTGACACAACACCTCCAAGGAAAAACTCAGATAAAGGAACACCACAGCCATTACCATGGTGTTGGACTTCCATGTTGGCCTCTTCATGGTTTCACAAACGGGAAGAGTAGGACTAACAAACAAAGAGTGAAAGGTGCTGTATTTAAAGTGTCACCTAGTGTGAACACGAATAGCATTATGAGAAATGACAGTAAAACTGTAGAATTTAATTTACATAAAATCCTTTTGTTTTATGATATCTGCGGAAAAGTCTTTTTAAACAATAGAAAATGAAAATTGACTTAGTGATTGAACATTTTGTACTAGCATATTATAGAAACGATTTATGAAAAGTTAGAGTGACATTATATATAAATGTATATAATGTATTATTGATTCTTGACACTCGTGGCAGGAATATTGCTTTAAGGGTGGGCCAGGAAGGTGGCTGGAAATTTTATCTGTTTCATTCTAATTATGATTACAAATTTAGCTTTTGAATGGCAGGCCTGAAAATGGTGTTGAAAGAGATGTGACAGAGGCAATGACCATGGTGTGCCGGGTCATTCCATATGCAGTGGCAAAAGGATAATTATGAAAAGAGTTGGAACGCTTGAAACTGAGTCAGTGCGAGTTTGCTGCCATCAATAGGAAATTAGTTATTGGAATATGGGCTCTTCCTCCAACAATATTCCTTCTTAAATATTACATTACATCGTTTAGATCGATCATCTTTACATTTTGTTCTTGTGTTACTGTTTTTGTTTTTTCTCTCTGCATGCATTAACAACAACAAAGACCTATCTGTATCCCTTCTGCACTTAGCAAAAAACAAAGAAAACTTGTATCCTTTTCACTGCACCAACAGGAATGTGTCCCTTCCATGGAAAATGGCTTTACGGGGATACTTTTTCACTCCTTAGAAAATGCGTTTTTTGAGGATTTGTATTTTTAAAGATCAGATAAAAGAATTTTCTTATTTCTCAGTTCTCATCATAGGCCAAGAGAAATATTAGTACATCACAGTATCCTGGTTAATGCTTTATGAGTGAAGGATGCTGTATTTGATTGAAGTCTTACCTAGTGAGAACATGAATAGAAATATGAGAAATGGCACTATGAAGTCTTGACAGTTTTTTAGTAGAATTTAATTTATACACAACAACAATCAAGATTTTAAAGTGTATTGCGATTTTATTAATTCTCGATTTTGCAGAAAATTATAGATAAAATTGTTGATCCAAGTAACAACCAATAAACATTATCTTTAAAACCTTGGTGATAGTATAAAAGTTATGTATGAGAAATTCATGGAGTTTATAATAATTTTCTTAAAGACCGCGTTTAAAATAATTTCTTACATGCATGAAAACTAACTTTATTCTTTATATAGTTAATTTTTTTTCAAAACCTACAAATTGAGGGAGGGTTCATTTCATATTTAACAGTTTTTGATTTTGAGTTTCAATCAATTTTAATTATTAAAAAGATTCTTTTGCACTTGGTTAATTAACAGTACTCCACAGCATCTTGGTTAAATGCTGTAAATATGCAGGAGTAAAACAGATGCAGAGTTACTTTTTATGCTTGTTAAAAGGAAAATGTTTGATTCATTGGTTTTTCTTGATCAGCAAGTACGGGTAGATTTGCACATCGACAAGATAACTGGTTACAGAATGGTGATTCCAAAGAAAATAGAGCCATCTTCGTACTCTAATGCTCAATTAATTTAAAATGTATGTGGCTTGTCAGAGAAGCTACAAAATCTAAAGAATACTCAAATGCATCATTAACCATAAACAAGAGTCACTAAAGAAGTGATGAGAGGGGTATACCTTTCCCTTTTTTTATTGTAAAGAATCTTTATTTAAGTAATGAGCAAGATCTGGGATGAGGTTTTTTCATGCCCATAATAAGTATGTTGTTGAATGGACAAAAAACCCAAACATTATTAAGTGGGAGTGGAAATCAAATAATCTTAGTCCCATAAAGTCTAATATTTTGCTTGTGGTGGTTAAAGACTTATCTTTATGTACTTATGTGGGAATGAACTTGTTCCCTTTGACCAGATGTGAAAAGGCATTTCTTATTTATAAGGTAACTCTATGATTCTTTGGAATTCAGTATTTTTTTGTGCTGGTGATACAAAAGCAAATATAACCCCACCTCCATTCATCAACTATATATATATTTTTTGCTTACAAACTCACATGCTAGACTCCAAGGAGCCACATGTTCCCCATTGGGGCCACAAACCTTTCCACGCTAGCTTCAAGTGGGCCATTCTTCATTCACCATTTCAACTGTGCGAGCTGTATTGTGTATTGCTTGTTAGCTATGCAACAGCGCAATTTATGGATGTTTTTGGTTTGGATAACATTTGGAGTGATTTGAATCGGACCCATCTAACTAGAGTTGAAGGGAGAAGGATGGTGTAGTCAGGCTATAATTACTACAAAGCAGTGTCACCGGACCACTCTAACGACAAGGGTAGCTAGGTTATTATTTTATTTCCACAAGACAAGGCAGAAAAAAATGCAAGATAATGAATGCCAAAAAAAGAACAAACTATAAAATGACAAATTTGATCAAGATTTATGCGGTGGATTCTGTGCTACTGTTGTATCTGCAGCTCAAAGAACTGGTAAAGGAGAAGAAAATGGTCCCTACCTTTACAGCTTTTACAAAAGATTTCAGGTTTTTCATCATTACTAGCACTAGTGTCACTGATTTTGGTGTTCATCTCCTCATTGTTAAAATATTCTATTGCCTCTTGAGACCCAAATTGTATTCCTAACGAACTCCAAAACAAAAAGCGAAAAGAAGAGTAGGTGCTTATAATGCATAGGAAAAATTATGTCACAAGGGTATGACTGAATATTATAACCGAGTAGAAGTGGTTGGAATGACTTTTGAGCATCAGAGTTGGAAAACGTGTGAAAGAGTGCGAGTGAAGCCTGTATTCTACTTTTGAATTCTTGCAAGTAGAGCAAGGGCATGCCTTTTGGTGAGTGATCTTCTTTGCTGTTTTTATTTTTTTTAATTTCGTTTTTCACCTCAAAATTTGGGTCCTTTTCACGATAGTCATAAAATACACAAGTGGAGAAAAAGCTTATAAACTTTTACTATTAAATTGCGCAGGCTTTCCTTCTTTTTATGATCCGGGTTGCTATGCACCAGCCACTACTGGCGTCCACACTCCACAAAGCGGAACAGGACCCCGCGTGAGTAGAGAGCACCATCAGAGGTCCGAATTATATTCTCGGAATCCATAATATACGTGGACGACTAGAGTATCCATGTTTTCTGCAGGCAAAGGCACGCTCCTGATGAATCTTCAGCTCAACGCATGGGTTGTAGGGTTTGTCATATAAACTACTGCTGTCTGTTATTACTATTACCAAATATTATTTCTTATCATTATTAATAATACTGCAGGACAGAATAAGAGGTTACCTTGTTCAATGTTAACTTATTTTTTAGGGGTGGGTGATAAATAAGAGGAATCTGATATATTGTGCAATTCAATACTGCCCTAATTGATTTATTCTCCAATTCTCGCGCTAGTCCCTATAGATGTTTAATCGCTGTTGCAGCACCATGCCGTTAGGCCTAACTGAATTCGAATATGCAGAAATGGTGAAAAGTCATGTGCTTCTTAGTATTTAAAGAACAGCAACATCTCAAACAACTTAAAAACGAATTACGGAACTCTCTATTCCATTTTTCTAAGACATTAACCGTTTCAAGCTTTCAATTGATAACTAAAAAAAAATAATATATATATATTGAACAAAAAAAAAACAAAAAAATAGTAGCTGCTATTCTCCTGCATCTTCATTTGATAACAAACATACAAACTGGGATTCTCAAATTACAAAATTAAACTTAAAAGAATAGGGAAAATTTCTGTCCTATGTAGATTGCAATTTATTACAACCCACTGTGTCTGGTGCAATGTAAAGATTCCTGCTTTCTTTGTATTTCCGAATATAATGTCGTGATGTTTACAGAATGAAAAACTTGTGTGAAAAGAAAACAAAAAATATACATATAGGACAAAGAATCAATTAAGAACTAAGGGGCCGAGACAATCAGGATGAGGCATCCGAGTCGGTGGAAGGCTTATGATTAGCATCTGCTGACCCCTGAGGCTGACCAATTCCCTTCCGAGATGCTTCCCAGAGTTGCGGTTCTATACTTAGCTTCCTCAACTCCAACAAGCCACGCTCAACTAGATAGAAAGCAGAATGAGCGATACACAACAGGCCAGTAGTACATCAAAAGCAATAAAAATAACACCATTCCCTCTTTGAATTTTCCCCGAATTAAAATCACATCTACATCATTAGATTTTTTTAAAGAAATAAATTAAATTGAAGTCATTTGTAATCGTATGATGCTATATACTTCAAGGTTTGTTGGTTTCATGTGAATAAGAAAGGATTTACGAAAGATGGAAAAAAGGCTATATATTTCCTACCTTTGTCATTTGGAACAGTAAGAGAAAGGGAAGAACGATGAGTGTCATGTGACCTTTGTGTTCTGTCCTATATTGGGCAGAAAGGAGGAGGGGTCTTTTCCGTACAGAGACAAATACTTTTATTGAGAATCACGTCTCATTCTTTATTTAGGGTGTTTATCCCATTTTACACATATATTTTCTTTTATATCTACTTTTAACACAATTAAACATGAGAAATGGAAAATTTTCTTTCTTTCCTTCCATCTTCTCCCACTACGAAACAACCTAAAAGTCATCTCTTTTTAATCATTTCCCTTTTCTATCTTTTCTTTCCTTAACCAAACATAATGTATGGATAATTAGACAAATTTAAGGATCTTGATATCCCTAGAACTACTAGGATCACTTCCTACGGTTCAGAGTCAGACCCAGAGATCATCATTTGAATATCTAAACTTTAATACTTCCAGTTTAGATAACACCTAAAAGTGATGTTTTTTTTTTTTTTTTTTTTTTTTTTAATTTAAATTTGCATGCCGTATGCAGACAATTTACTAGGGTCTGGAATAAAACAGCAGGAATTTGAAAAATATCAGAAAAAAATATTGAGAAGTGTATGCCTGATCTTTAATTGAGACTTGCCAAGCATACCCAGTTTTCACATTCTAAAACAAGAATTACAAATATTATAAAGAAAATACTCAAATTCTTAATTTTAGTTTAAAAAATAATAACTACCATGTTTTAGTCCGCATGGAGGTTGACACTTGAGTAACTAATAGCTATTAGGGTAACAAAAAAAGACAGGCGTACAAAGTTGAAGAGCCAAAACAAGAAAATGGATTAAAATGAGGGAACAGATTCGTTTTTACTTTAAATGATCAGTTGACCCTGTCCGTGGTTTAATAGGCAAACCAAATTGTAAAGCTTTTTAAGCAGCAGGGATCATGCAGATCTACCTTACAAACCGGGCTGAAGACAACAAGGTTATCTCTATTGCTGAATAGCCACAATTTGTCCAACTTTTATTGAATAGATTTAGTTCCACTAAATACCAATTCTGAGTTGATATGGAATAATTTCTGATTAATATAGCCAAGACTGAAAATCAGCTTGGCTCCGGTCATGATTTTTAATTTTCTTATATACTAATTTGAGAACCAGATCAACATTTTTTCTATTGACCTGTTATACACAGATTCCTTTAAGATGCTGTTATGATCCATAGAGGAAGCTTCCATTGGCAATATTTAGCCAATCAACACAGTTTAAGATTGTTTACTTTTTAACTTGGTAACACATTACTCTATTCAGAAAACCAAAGATCATAATAAGAAAGGCAAGCGCTTACCATCAACAGCATCATGTGAAGTAGGTGCCTGGCCACTGCGGGCAATCCAAAATTGAAGCCGCTCTTCAGCAATATCTTCTTCCACGCCATGAAATAAAGCTCTTCTCCAGATGTAGGTTAACCATGACTGCAATGTTTAGCCTTTATTAGTAAATCATATTAGATTACGTGTACATGCATACTATTTACAAATTAGATAAACATTAAATTCAAATTTGACAAAAACCTGTGGCTACTTGGGGAGCCTAAATTGCAATATTTCATCTTAAAAAGACTATGGTTAAAGAGTAATAATCTGCCTTAACAGAAAGAAATTCAACAAAGAACACAAATCTCTGCCAAGATAAACTGATTGTTGATTTGATAAGAAATTTAGACACATGTTATAGACATGAGACAATCCTAGTAGAAATCCACATTCTAAAATTTTCATCCGAAGGAAGATATCACAATTTCATAGAAATAATAACATGAATTGTGAAAACATTAGAAAAAAAAGAAACTGACCTCTTTGAAAAGAACGTCTTCTGCTTCCTCTTCACTTAATTCTGGAGGAAACAGAGAAACAGAAAATCAGCAATGAATCACTTGCTGGACACATTTCATTTAGAAATGAAGTATGGCTAAATCCAGCCATGTTGCATCATTTTTAGCATAAAAATACACATAAGTCACTCACATAAAATTCATCCCGTAGATGGAGATCAGTCCATAGTTAAAAGAGTTTACAGTTCACTTTAATGTTGTAATTGTCACGTTTCTCTATTATCTACAAGGCTACACACCAATATTTTATGCCTTCTAGCTTGTAAAAGGCAAGGGTGTTTTTACATTTCTCGCAGATAATGAAGAGGGTAAAAATGACTGACTACATATGCAATTTACAATATAGACGTACCAACATCCTCCAATACAGATCTTATCAAACCATGCATGCATAAAACTAATGTATGTTATCCAAAATCAATCCCAACTTCCCATTCAAAAGAACAAAAATAGAGAAATGATTGAAAAATATACAAGCGATATTTTACCAGTGAAAGAGAAACAATAAATTCTATAATGCAAATATACAACCTTCACACTTATAACATTCCATAGGGATTTCTATAACGGCAAATTTAACATTGGTAAATCAGGTCAAAACATATTTCTTCCCAAAACTTAAAATAGACAACATAAAATTAAACACTACAATAAAACTGACAGCTTAATTCTTACCAAATGCTTCTGAATATTTAGCATCACCTTGTGACTTGGAATCTGAAAATAAATTAATGAAATATGAATATTATAAATAAAATCAGCTTCTTCTGCTAAACAGACTATTTTGGAATAGTTTTTGAATAATGTTTTGGGAAAATTAACAAAAAATGGATCCATGTATCAAAACTACTTAAATAGAATTCTTATCACAAATTAGACATCTGAACAGGTCTAATCATAAAACTAGACAAAACTGATATTTGAAAAAGATACAAGATGTTAGATTAATTACCTAAAATGGACTGTCGAACCAAATTTGGTCGTCTGTGTTGGGCTAGTGCAAGCACAACAGCATCCTCAACCTACAAAAAAAATAAAAAATAAAAATAAAATCAGAAAAACACTTATGTTCTGCAATTTACTATAGAAAAGTATCAGTGAAGGAGGCCAGCTCCTTACAATCAGAGGAAGCCCTCCGTACAAAATAGAAGCAATAACAAACAAAAATGGCAAAAAACAATGAAGAGTACTCCTCCCCCCTCTCAAAAACCCTTCAAAACCACCACTTACATTCCCTTCCTCTCCCCCTTTACATACCAAACTGACCCGTATCTGCCTATAAATAGACTTATCTGTGTAACAAATTCAGTTTTAATATTGTTACAAAATAGGGATGCTTTCTTTCTCATCTCTCAATGAACTCTTTCATGAAAGAAGATTTAAAATGTGATTTTTTGTATCTAAAATGCCCAAGAGAAAAGTACAATAAGGAACTGAACAAAAAAACAGCACTAATTTTGAAAAATAAACATGAAGAACCTTTAAGGAAGCAAGTTCCCTCAACCCCATCTCCACTGAAAGCATACTCTCAATATTTCCTTCCCCAGCAAGATCATTCAAATCACGAACAAGTTTGCTTCTATCTGGACCATCAGCACCTGGTCCACGCTCTTTCATTAGACATCATTATAGATATATAATTCTAATGAATTTTTTTAGTACCAACTCATTCTCACTTTTGTTCCAAGACTCTTCCTTAGCCTTCTGTCCAGCAGAGATGACAAGTTCAAAAGGAAGAGGAGCTAGAGAAGACCAATGTTCATGCTTGGATTGTGCTATATCTGCACATATGCCTAAAAAGCATAGAAGTAACATGATATTTCAAATTACAAGGATTATAAGGACTTTGTTATTGTTAATAGATAAACTGAGTTTTACAAAATATGTTCCTCAAACTTTTGAAGTCACGATTTTTCAGATAATAGTTAAAGATTGAAAGTGTCTTCTTTCCACACAAAGTAGAGGGCAGTAATTTCATTACCATGTTTGACAGCAAGACCCCAGTAGCGGGCTAGCCAACATCTCTTCAGGACAACTTCCTCCTAAAAGACAGATACGATGCATCAAGACAAATGGGAAAATGATGACTTACTAAATCTTATTTCAATGATAAATACTAACCATTTCTTCTTGGGTCAAAATCATTCTCTGAGTCATTGTGCGAAGAGCCTTTGCTTCAGCTTCAGCTTCTTGCTGCTGCTCCAAAGTTGCTGCAGCATCATCTTTTAGGTTCTGACAAATACAAAGAAGATAGCTAAAACTTATAACAGAGAATAATTGATCAGAGCATATAAATGGTACAACTTAGAGGGAAAACATGTATGCTTTATTCAAAACCTGAATTTCAACTCGAAGGGCAGCAATATCCTCATCTCTCCCACTCTGTGTTTGTTGAGCAGCCTTGAGAGCAGCCTGTACAAAAATATTGAGTATTCCAAGGACATTCTTCGAAAGAACTAACAATGACGAGCCTCTTGCTCAAAGTCCACAATTCAAGGATAAAACAGTAACTGGAAACAGAGCTTTACAGAAATGTCAAGCAACATAACTGTTTCTGATTCATGCTCCTTCGAACAAATACATGCATGCATTTTTCTCAGTAATACAGAAAGTCAAAAACAACTTTGAGATAAATACTCAGAGGACATGGAATAGTGAGTTATCAATCAAGGGTTATCATATAACTTCAAACATCCAGCCATCATTAATTTCATATTTCTGCCACATCTTATATCCATGTTTCGGTACCTCTCTTTGACGCAAAGCAGCTTCCTTCCTGAAAATATAACACAAAAATCATATAATCTTGAACAAAAAAAAAAATAGTTCCATTACCACTGTGCCAGCCAGCATAAGAGTATTTAAAGCTAGATTACCTGCTCAACAATTTAGCTTCCAGGGATACACCTTCTCCAAGAGAAGCAACCTGCCAAAGTCAAAATAAACAAGGATACTGATATCAGCAAACTCAGAATACTGCCTGAACTATATAGTTGTTTTTGCATATAGTTAAATAGCCCTTAGTGCATATAGACTAATTTAGATAAGTTTCTCCATAAGCACTAATAAAATAAAAAATAGAGGTGAAATGAATCATACTGATTGAACCTTGGAAGCATTACCCTATAAACCATTGTGGTTAGAGAGCCAAAGACCTCATGAACCCCACGCTAGGATCTCATACTTAATGTCAAACTGAAGTCCCATATTTTGCAATTAAATCCTAACAACATACCAAACTTCACAGCCCTAACACACAAGCGGGTTGGTTGTGCCTTGGCCCATTAGCTAGTACAAGCAAAACCTGTTATGTCAGGATCACCCTCCACACCGCTTATTTGCACTTGAGAGACGTGGTGGTAGGCTCTAATACTAATTAATAACCTAGGGAAAGTCACACAACAAAAACTAGCCATCAAAAACCCCACACTAGAATCTCATACTTCCAATGTCAGAATCAAGTCCCATACCAATTGAATCCTAATACATACTTCTCCTGTGATAAGATTATGCAATCAATTTTTGGAGAAGATAGATGAAAGAGTTTATAAAAGATTCGAGGTGCGTAAGTTGAACTTATGAGAGAAGTATGATTCATTGTACTTCCTTATTTTCTTCCCCGATAAATGTTTATTAAGAAGTTTATCTAAACTTGGTCATAGTTACAAACTGTCGTGAATGAAAGCTTCGTATATATGCAAAATATGGAATCTAAAATATGATGTTAAAATTACATTTGTTCGTTTTCAAATTTAGTTAATATCTAGGAAAAAATTACCTGTTTCTCAAGTTCCCTACTTCTGGCCTCCACTTCTTGGCGTTTTTCCTCTGCTTGTCTTAGCTGGAATGTAACCAGTCATTATGTTCAATATCCCATAACATGGGCAAAAAGCCGACTTTGTTGGGTGTTAATGAACATACCTTTTCTAATAAAGCCTCGTTCTCTTCTTGTAGCATATCAAGCTGCAAAATCAGTATGAATCAGCTTTTCAACACTCATCCTTTATGAATTACGATAAAAATACTAAAATAAAACTTAAAAAATAGCATAGCCAAATTGAGGATCAACAGATTTAGCTTTTGGAGAGTGATATTGATGGGTATAAATACCATACTTCATCACGGAGTGCAGAAGCTTCACGCTGATCTCCGGTGTCTTTTGAGTTAAGTGGCCTGATAGATATATCTGAAGGAAACCTGAAACCATCACTGATTGTTATATAATTCAAAGAAGAGTAGCTTATCAATATTCCTAATGGCCAACAAACTATTGTGTGATAGGCTATCACTTCAGTCTGCATATACACCCAAAAATATATGTTCGAAATCTCACAATCAACTATAAATAAAATTAATTTATGTGGGTACAAACCTCACCTTACAAATCAGTTTTGTAAAGTTAAGTTAGACTTAAAGTCCATTTCTTAAGTCACTTTTATTTATATACCTCAATAAATAAAATAGGGACTAAGCTCATTCATACATAAAAAAGAGCCAATTAAATGTATGTGGACTGTAGAGATTTGAAAATTGGCCAAATCACAACTAGAGATATGTATTCAACCACATTATAAATAATAAAACTCAAAAAAATATGGCAAGGGAAGATAGCTGCATGATGATTTTGCGGAGAACAGGGCATAGAACTTGAATGATGGCTCCACGCACATTAAAGTATTTTGAAACTTAAATAACTATCAGCTTATCATAACTTCCCACTTTAGGGATAAATTTTTAATTGAGGAGATATAACATGACCAAACAACTGACTGAAGGCGTGTTACAACATACAAGTGTGTTAGATGTCTATTTCTTTTATGGGGTGTTTGGTACCGTAAAAAACTTTCAGACCCAAGAATCATGATTTATGGGAATCATGAATCATAGAAATCGTAATTCTGTGAAATAACTATATTATGTCTGATTAGTAAAAAGTATTACTGAAAATATTTATATAAGTTTTCTACAAATCAAAGAGTAATGTCTTACTTTTACTCAAATTTTTAATTTATTATCATATTAAATTATGTAAGAGTAACATGATATTTTTTTCATTAAATTTTTAATTCAACACGAAAGTTAGATTCTCACCTCTGACATGAGAATTTTTTTGTGAAAACTTGGCCTGAAAGTCATTTCTGAAAATGCGTTCTTTACTAGGAATGTTGTTTTTTTTAACAGGTAAACCAATTATGAAAAACATAGTTTTACAATTTTGGAGAAACTAAATTTTTTGCCTTTACCAAAGATTCTCTTAAAGGTCCAAATAAAGAGTACATTAGTATTTGTTCGTAAATATAAAAAAGGAAATAAATATTTTAGTGAAAATTAGATCTTACGCATATTTGGTTTATCTTGTTTTTTCTGGCTTCATTTGAAGAAAAATAATTATTTACAGGAAAGAAGCTATTCCCAAACATCGAATTCATACATTATAAACTTAAAAAAGCTTTAATTTTCTCTAAATACTGTTTACTTTTAAATCCTTAACATGAACACTTAGGACATTCCTTGGTATTTGCCTTCTTTAAAATTTATGAAGACTCAGCTTCAGCGTTACACTACTATCTTCTGAACCTGGAAATGCTCCAAGACAGACAAGCTTACTAGTCAATTACCATATCCACAAAACCAAAAGAACTAAGGGGGGGAAGCAACTACACGGCGTTACTGTAAATATTGTATCAACTTGGAAAATTTTCCGCGACGTAAAAGCTTACTAGTTAATCAACATAGCTGCAAATCCATAAGAAATAAGGAGGAACAGAACTACAGTACCTTTTCTCTCTATTCCGATTAGTAGGAGGGTCAATAGGAGGTATAGCCATAGGCGTTCGAAGTGTAGATTTGCTCGGTGCCACCACTGCCGCCGAACGAACAGAAACCCCCGATCTTCCAGCTGATGTTGAACGAACCGAATGAATATGCTCTACAAAGTTCCGACCTAACTAATAAAAACATCAAAATCCTATTAGCTCTACAAGAACTAGGCAACTTAAATTGAATCAATCCACAATCATGCAACCAAAAGTAACAATCCAAAACTTCGATCTCGCTCGATCATTATGAATGCCATAAAGATTAACAACCACGAACCAACAAAACACACCCAAGTTCAAAATCGTATCGAATACGCATTTACTTCATTTTATTTTTCACAATTCAACAAGTGAATCCATGCAATTAATCACGCAAACACATCAGAGCGAACAATTGCATTGAGAATTACCGCAGGAGAAGGAGATCTGTTAGGCCTGGCGACCGAAATCGGAGGAATAGTGGCGGCATTAGTGCTGGTGCTCCTGTTACTGCTGGCGTTGCTGGAGAAAGAAGAAAGAGATGCAGGAGGCGGAGCGCTGAACCGGAAATCGAGATCGTCGTCATCTTCACCGTCGTCAGCGATGGCGTTCTGAGACGCCATGACCCGAGCGAGGCGCTGTGCGGCGGCTTTGGCGGCCACGTTTTGCGTGCGCTTAACGGTGGAGAGACCGGTAGAAGAAGCACCGAGGCGCGATTGAGGATGAGCCGGAGACATCGCCGGCGACGACGAGCCGGTGCTACTGGAACCACCGCTCCACTGCCGCGCGTATACAGGACTCACGTTTCTCCTCCGATCCATGAGTTTACGGTGCTTTGGCTATATAAGTGTTGCGGTGACTGAGCTAGATTTTCTCGGGGCGATTTTTTCTCGGGAAAATTGGGAGGAATAGAGGGAGAGTTTGTTCCGTTAGAATCGCGGGGAGGTGTGTGGGACAAAACGACGCCGGTTCGTCAATGGGTCCGCTGAAGAGAAGACTCAGGAGAATACGTGGCTTTTGTTTTGTCAGACAGGTTCTAATATTTGGTTTCCTTCACTAGCGTGGATAAATTATTGGTTGAGACTGGAGAGAGACATTTGTTTTGGCGGCGTCAGAACGGTGTCGTAGCAGGTGAACTTTGAAATGGGATCATAATATTTTGTTTCCGGATTTTTTGACAGTGAAATCCCTTATCCTAATGGAGAAAACAATTTTATTCAGTTTATAAAAATTTGGATTAGATAAGTTGATTTGGTAAGTTTCATTACCAATTTAGTTAGTTTGTTGGTTGAACTTTTAAATAATTGATTAAAAAAAGTTAAAACCATTTAAAAACAAGTTGGTGGTAATGAGCTGATCTGAATGGATTTTTCCTTTTTCTTACTCTTTCTTTTATAAAAAAAATACATATTGATAGTTATCATTTCAGTATTTATTATAATTTTTTTATTTTCTAATGCACATTTTTTATTTTATATTATATGTAATGCAATATGATCTTTTATGTAAATTTGAAATTTTAATTTATTTTTTTATAACATTTTACTAGTTTGTTGTTTAATGCATTGTGCAATTATTGTTTAATAATCGGATTAATTTTAAAAAATTTGGTTAAGATTGATTTTCTCTTTTTTGCTCATAGAAAAACAAAATGTTTGTGTCCATAATGGATAAAGAAAATGAAAATCGTTTTTACTTTAAACCAATAGACTTAAAATGATCTATAAAATAACAAGAAATAAGAATAAAAGTTTAGGGAATTATTTAGGACATATAAATGACCCTAAACTCGATTAATCAAGAAAAAAAGTTTGATAATCAAAATACGATAGGATAAGAAAATAAATATTTTATCACTTTGTAATTGATTATTTAATACATTAATAAGATATGGTTTATTTATCATATTATGGAACATTTTCTTTTAATGTAATGTAAATGTTATTGTAAGAGGGATATTATTGAAAAAGGGAAATTGTTGGATTATTCCTTCTTTATATTCTTACACTACTTCACTTTTATTAAAAATATTATTTATTATTATTATTATATAATAAAAATATTATTATTATAATATAATATAATAATTATTGAAAGAGATGTCATTAAATTAGAAAATTATTATAATGTAATGTAATTGTTAACGTAAAAGATGTTATTAAAACTTTTGTCCTCATCACTCCTAAATCAATCTACAAGTTGTCTTGTAAGACTATAACTATTTCCAAAAACAATCATATATAAATATATAAAGTGAAAGAAAATTAAAATAATAAATATATGAAAGATATTAAAATAATTAAAACTGATGATAATATGCTAAAACATAATAAATATGTCTCATTAATATTATGACTTCCTTAAAAATAAGATATAGTTAAAATAAATTTAATGTTATTGATTTATTAACTAATTTCTTTAATTTAGACAAATTAGCTAATAAATTGCTGTAAAAGAAACTGGTGATAAAACTAGACATAGAGTGAATGTTATATGTAAAGAATATATTTTATTTTTTGCTTGTTTAAGATGAGAGAAATAGAGGAAATGAAAATAAAGAAGAAAAATTGTTGAATATTTTTGGTTTTCGCTCAATTCATCTAGTTTTTTGGGTTTCAATTTCATAAAAATAAACAGATATTTTAAAAATTGGTTTATTTTTTCCGTTAGGAATACTATACTTTTTGTAACACCTTCAAGAATACTTTTGAGAATCCATTTTACTTTTTCTATTACGATATTTAGAAACAGTTTGAATTTTTCATTGAAAACTTTTCGAACTTGAAAAGTGAAAAATTCAAATTTTTTCATTTTTTTTTTCTAGTTCTTTGAAAATAGGGACGAAAAATGAAAAGTGATTTTTCGGGGAACTAGAAAACGGCAATTCGACTTCCATCCCCGAAACTTTTAAAAAACAAAAGTTCTTTTTTTTCATTGAATCTTTTTTCTTTTTATTATATCGTATTTTAGATTTATGCCAAAGTTTTAGACGAAAAGGATATAATATTTTTATCTGAGTCCAATCTGTTAGCCATTTTTTAGGAAACTCTCTTTCGGATAACTGAACGCCGTTATATGTGTATTTAATATACATTTCTCTCTTCTAATCCCTATAATCTTCAGACCATTCTGGAATTTGTAAAAATAGTATACGAATAAGATTTTTCATTATTATCAATGAAGGTAATATAATAGATTTCCTAAGAATGCATTGGGTTATTAATAAAACACCTCTTATTACTTGAGCAAATATAATGCAATCCCAGGCTTCTGCTATATCTATACGTTTTATTTATTCATTTTTTGGTAGTGTCCAAAGAAGACATGCAAAAGCTGCGCCAAGCTCTAAAAGCTTGTATGAGGCTGAGAAGCAATTGATGTCCGATGACAAGCTAACATGGTTGACAGCTGCTTTATTTCAGCTTGCTCCAGACTAGCAATATAGGTTGCTACTTATTCATGACTTTGCTACTTATACACCTTAATTCTTGCACTTTTATTTTTTTTAGTTTTGGTAAATTAAGATAGTGTATGTAAGTGAGTGTAGCCATGGATTCTAGGGTGTTGGAACATGTGTGCTTTTGTTCTTTTATCATCTAAAAGAAAAATGGTGCAAAAATGATGTAATGAAATTGGTGTATAAACAGCAAAAAGGTGTTACAATAATATTTTTGCATTTTGTTCAAAATAATTTTGTTACCATTGGTTAATTAAGATTTTCAGTTATAATTTTAGAATGTTTCATTATTAAAAAAGTTACTAACATTTCTTTAGTGTTACTCTTTTTATTAAGAAAATATAACTAAAAGAATTTAGTAACACTTTTAAAATATTACTTTTTTATTAAATAAATGTTATTAACAAAATTTAGTAACATTTTTAAAATGTTATATTTTTATTAAATAAATGTTACTAAGTGACATTTTTATAAATAATTCTAATGACAAGTAAAAATATTACTAAAATATTTTAGTAACATTTTTATGGTGTTACTTTTTTATTAAAAAATATTACTAAAAAATTTCAGTAACATTTTTAGAATGTTATTATTTTATTAAATAAATGTTACAAATGTTACTTGGTGATATTTTTATAAATGTTTCTAATGACAAGTGAAGATGTTACTAAAAATATTTAGTAACATAAGGTATAGCTAACATTGGTATAGCTAACATTTGATAAGATGTTACAAAAAAATTTTGTTTGATTTAGTAACATTTTTTTTTATGTTACTAATTATTATATATGTAATAGTGTTCTTAATTATTAATGCAAAATGTGTTATAACAATATATTAAAATGCTTACTATTAATTTATTATCATTCCACTATTATTGGTTTTGTTACAAAGGCTATCGCATTTCTCTTACTTGGTGTTAAATATGCATAATCAAAATAATATTATAAAAAATTCACTTTAATTTAAATTAAAAATAATTTAAATTTTTAAAAATTTGACTCTGACTAATTCCAAATTTAGTCAAGATACTAACTAAATAATTAAGTTTGTGGGTCACTAACTTTTTTGTAATGACAAGTGATCCTAATTATGTTTGAGATAAACGTCTATGCCTAATATCGAATGTAATATGTTATTAACTTTTTAAATAAAAATTGTTCTTTATTGGTTCTTGTATTTATTGGTTGGTTGAATTGTTAATTTGAAAATATTTTTGATTAACAACAGAGACTTCTTATCATAATAAGATTATAATAATAAGAATTAATATTTTCAATTTTAAGTTGTTTATCTCCTAAAAATTATTTTAAATAAGAGTTTAATAATTAGATCCATATATATATGTAAATGTAAACGTGATGATAGAACTTATTTATTTTAAAAATTTTATAATAATTGTATTTTGTAAGAATAAAATGTAATAGTTTCATTTTTCACTTAAAATTATCATAGTGATTAATAAGATATTTCTTATCTTTTAATTATGATACTTTATTTTATACACAGTTTACATATTTCGAAGAGTAATAATGATTAATATATATCAAATTTTAATATGAATTTTCACGCTATAATTAAATTAAAACTTTGATTAGACCATTTTTCAATCAATTGAGAAATGAGTTTTTTAAAATATAAAGTGATAACTTAATTTGATAGTAATATTATATTATTCTTTTATTGGGTTGAAGGAATTAGGATAAAATATGTCAATTACATTCACAGATTCCTAATAGTAAATAAAAGTGTAGTGGTACTTTTATAAATATAAAACATGTTTATAGTGAAGGTCTTAATGTTTGAAATAAAAATTCATACGATTCGTGTAAATATGGATTTTGACATATTGAATCTTTTAGACAGATATATAATGTTATATTTTCTTCGCATTTTTTATATAAGTTAATTTTTCTTTGACTCTTTTTTTCTGTGACATCAATGACACGGGTTTGCACGTATTGTTAACTATCTATGTGTTTTAGTTCTATCTATGAGTCTTATTTGTGGCAATAGATGTTTTTCTTTAATTGTATTGGAGCATTTGTGGGTGAACATTCACGATGTAATTCTTTCTTCAATTGTATGTTTCATCCTTGCTTCTTCCTTGATTGTGTGTGGTTTATGAATTTTGAAGATGATGTAGTGGAAGTTAAAGTGTTTAGGACGTGTGAGAAGAATTTGGAAGTGAAGAAGGGTGAGGTTAGACCAACACTCTTAGGAGGAAACTAGAAAGAGTCTTGAAAGTTAAGACTACTATAGATAAATCTTCTAGAACAAGAAGAGACATTTTAACAACACTTCAATTCTTATTCATTCAAATTCTGAATTTTCAATTACATGAGCTTTCTATTTATAGACTAAAAGATGACTTGTCTTGCAAGTTTCTCAAAAACTCTCCAATAAGAGTTTGACAAGTGACAAGCCATGAATGAAGAGGATCATCTCTATTGGAAGAGTGTCATGTGCCAAAGGTAGCTTATAGTCCAATCTTCAAATACTCTCCGAGGAGAGATAGACAAGTGGCAAAAGAAGCTAAGAAAAAGATCCTATGTGGTGCCTGCTTAGAGTAGCTTGTGGTGCCTTCTTGGACTCATTTTTGCTAGGTGGCACATTCTTGGTGGCTTCTTTCAAAGGTGTCCATCCACTTTTTCTTATGGGCTTCAAGGTCTAAAATCCTACACTACTTGGCCCAAAATACAAGACCCAAAATCTTATTCTACTTGGCCCAAAATTCAAGGCCTAAAATAAATTCTACATTACTCTATCCAATTTTTACAAGTAGAGGTCTTGTAATCTTAAAACTCTAAAATCTCTAGAGTAATCTTCCCTGGACAAGTTCTTCCTACACCCTAATACCCTATTCCTGCACCCAATATAAAATTTTAATTCCACAATTGCCCCAATGGCACACCCATCCGGTTCACACTGGCAAGAAAATGAGAATTGGATGACACCCCCATCCGGTTCTCATTTCCAAATCAAAACGAGAACCGGATCCGATTCTCATACCCCAAATCAGAAAATTTCTCCATTCACCATTGATAGCGCCCCAAACCCCAAATCAACTACTCTAATCAGCAATATCACTTACTAATTGCTAATAAACACCAAAGATTACTTACCTATTGCTTGTTTGAAGGATTAATCAAAGATTTGGAAGAATGGAAACAAACAGATGCTGAATTTGTGAACGGATGCTGAAATGACAATCGGATGGCATACTCATGCAGTTGTCAATTTTTTCGCAATATGAACCGGATGGGGGTGCCATCCGGTTCTCATTTTTTTGCCAATGAACCGAATAGGAGCGAAGGGGTGGAGGCTAATTTGGTCTTTGCACTTTTAAAGTTGAGGGCATAACTGTCATTTCATATTTTGTATGAGGGTGCAGGAAGAGGGTATTAGGATGCAAGAAGAACTCGTCTCTTCTCTGATTTTAAACTTGGGCTTAAAAGTTTGATTCGAGGCACAAACAAACCCAAGTAGGCTCAATCTCCTTATAAGCTCTTGATCAAACCTCTAACTCAGTGACCTCTTTATTCTTGTCTATAATCTTGGAGACGAGTTTGCATCATACCCTCCCTCTTGAAAAGGATTTGTCTTCAGATCTTGCACGAAGCTCAACAGTTGCACACTTTATTTTCTCTTTTTTAGTTCCATCTAGGATCAAAGATCATCCTGTAGAAACAATCAAACAGTAAAACATGATATTTGTACAAAAAAATTAAGGAGAAAAATATAAGAAAAGACCTTTCTTCCAAGGTCAATGTACCTCTTACTTGATAGATAGACACATTGGACACAAGGAGTAACTTTATTTTTATTTTTCTGTTTCTCTACCTTATGAAGTGACTTAATCTTTTCATCTTGTTATTTTATTGCAAACAATTTTTCATAGGATTTTTCTATCAGAAATGAGTTTATGTCTTTATCTCGTTCAACTCCAAATAAAGATTTTCTTTAATAAACTCCTTACAAGGGTTGTTTATGGAGGAGTTTATGTTAATGTTCGATTCAGCTTCAGACAAAGTTTATATTTTATACAACTCTCCACATTATTTATTCTTGACATAGAAAATTTTATCAATGTTTGATTCAACTTTAGACAAAGATTTTTTCTTTCTCTCTTTTTCTATTACTTTTATCTTTTTCTCTCTCTTTTCTTTCTCTTCTCTTTACCTCTTTCTTTCTCTTCTCTTTCTATATTTTCTTTGTATTCTATGTCTCTGTTCTTTCTCTCTTTTCTTTCTCTTTTTCTGTATGATAAGAGCTTACAATTTTTCTCTAAATTATTTTTCTCTTCTTATAAATTCCTTTTCTTCATCTAAACATTTTCTTCCTTGTTTGCAAGCTCTTTCATTTATTCGATATATTTTTCTTGTTTTTTTTTTTTTTTTTTTTTTTTACTTTTTTCCATCCTTGTCTTGTGATTCTTTAAACCTAAATATAGAATTGGAGGAGCATCCCTTCCTCTTAAATTTGTGATCAGGTTGTGAAGGGGTATAATATTGAGTTATTGTTGTTCTACCTTCACACAAAGCTAAACTTGTTCATTTAAATCATTATAGGGTAGTAGTTCAACTCTATTCCTAATGTTTGGGTCAAGACCATTGAAAAAACTATCTATTGTTTTCCTTGGATCTTCTTTAATCCTTGCCCTCATCAAAGTAACTCCATTTATTGTCTATACTTTTCCACACTTATGCTCCATTGTTTGAGTGTACGAGGTTAATTCGTCAATTCCCTATAATAATTGGAGGGCACATGTCTTTTCCTTAGGACAACCCTAAGTTCATTCCAAAATTGAATCTGGGGTTCATGACGGGCATTAGGTGCAGATGTCGTATATCCATCTTCCTCCATTGCTCATCTTTTTATCTTGTTCGGAATTTAGATGTAACTGGTTGAATTTTCATGTAATCAATATTGATTTTCATAAATACGTCTTTACAATAAATGCTTTTATTTCAAATTTTTAGTATTTTGATTTTGATTCTATGCTTAATGTTTGTACAATTGAATTTTAGGATATCGAAAAATATCATTTGTAATCAGGATCTAAATTGAAATACGCTTGTGTCTAGGAATAAAACATGACTCGTTTGTTGTCTTTAAGATCCTTGTTGTGATTGCAAGTCTTATTTATATATTGATCAAGGAATTGATTATTAATAAATAAGTTTAGGCTCATTAACCTAAAGAATTAAGGTTTGGGTGTTATTATGAGTTAACATTGACATTTGGTTGAAAAGAAAATAATTGATTTTATGTATGATAAAGTTTGATAAAAGTTTAATCCTAGCAATTATATTCCAAATCCTCTCTAATACTTTTCCACAATCATAGCAATTACATTCCAAATCCTCTATTATTTTTCCACTTTCCAATTACTCATCAAAAATAAAAAAATATATTTTAATTATTTTGATTTTATTTTCTCACATAAAAATTTAAATTTTGAAATTATTTATAGTTTAATTTTGTTATAATTATATTTATTATTATATATTGTAGTCCTTTTAAAAAAAATATTTATTACTTGTTGTTACTTGTTATATTTGTTAGTTACATTTGTTACTTTATAGAAAAACAATTTAAAACATTCCACAACTTCCTCAACAAATCCACCTCTTATTTAAGACAACCTTGAATCCAGAAAAGACAAATGACTTTAGTTTCTATTTTCACGTCCATGAGATCGAATGCAACATTGCACAAATATTTGTTCCCGAATTTTGGCGTGACTTGTAAAATGATAGTTGAAAGCAAGACATTATTCCAACACACCAACAACAACAGAAAAACCCGAACATGTTAAAAAATATAAAAGTAACCCTCTCAAAACCTATTACTTCTGAGTAACATAGACCTCAAATAACACGTCAACAATTACCTTATCTTGTTCTCATCCCATCTGCTTAACAACATTGCAGTGATATCGATAGAATGGATCATATTCTTTAGCTAATTAAAATACTTTGTATTACCTTCCTACCAATTAAATAATGTTTGTTTACGAAAATGAAAAAAAAATATAAAACAATTATGAATGGTTTTAAAATCATAACATCTTTTACTTTTTAAAATAAATATTTAAAAGTAAGTAAAATATCCATAATATGTTCTTTTTTACGTTAATACTAAATTAGAAAAAGGAAGAATTTAACATCTCTTACTCTAAAAATGTCATATGAAACAAAGCTTAAAAGCTTATTTATTTGAAATAAATGAATAAAAATAATCAATCGAAGTGATTACACATTTTTCTGATTTTTATTGTACTGATTGAATAATAATAAAATTTATTCACTATTTTTATTTAGTTTTTATTAGATTATATCAAACAAGATGAATGATTCTGTATATGTAATGGGAGGGAAAATCGTAGAGGGAAGGAAGAATCCGAGTTTTCCGTGTCATGAGTACACAGAGAGATCCCATTTTTATTTTACCTTATTTATTGAATAGGTTGAAATTGTCTATTTATATTTCACTAATTATAAATTTTTTTATTAGATCATTTGTAGTATAATTTTCCTACTATATGAGTTTTAAATGAATTTAATCCTTCATAAGACCTTACCATTTTAATTCAATACAAAATTTTACAAGACCCATGATGATGGGACAATGTTGTTTTATTTAAGATTAAGAATCTTAAATCTAAGATCTGTCCATGATATATCCACATGTTTTAATGAGTATTTTAGAAGGTTGCTGAAAATGTTATTGTACCCTTTACAGAACCAATTATTGCTGATGAGCTTAGCCTCTGGGGACACACCACAGACACAGTTTTCCCTCCATTCTTGAAAAAAGGAGTGGGGAGCAGTTTTCTCACACTTTCAGAAACCAAAATAATTTTTTATACCAAAGAAGATGGCAAAAGAGCAGCAAAAGCAGGATCCCGGGGCATTCACCAACTCCTTGCAAAACCAAAACCAGGTGTATACCCATTTTTCTCTTTTCACTTCCCGTTTACTTATACAAACCCAAAAAGAAAATTGGTGCTAATCTAGATCGTGTTTGCATAGATGCATCAAGTGTTTGTGATCTTGAAACTTCACTCCTAGTCCTAACCTATGTAACGTGATGTTTTGAAATTTGCGTGTGGGAGTAGGAATTGCAGGGTAAAGATGAAGTGGTAAAGGAGGAGGCTGAGACCCCTTTCACTCTCAGCGTCACTTCCAAGGTATATTTTGCAATTGGGTTCTCTCTGCAATCAAAAAGCTTGAAACTTGTTCGGTGAATGCAGGTTTTGTACATGTTGGGAGACATCACAGCAGGGCCTGCGTCTATGTTCGCGCAATGGCTCCAATTAGTTCGTAAACGCACTTCCAGTAATCGCACTTCTGGCTTCCCTCACCGTTCTTCCACCATGCCTTCTAGGTTCCCTACTGCTGTTTCTTCTCCTTCAGTTGCATTTGTACCATTTTTTTCTATCATTGTGCCATTGAGCATGCATGTAATAGGATGATGCTAAGAGGATGTTTGCTATGGGAAGACCTTTTATTTTTTCCTTTTCATAAATAATAACAAAAACTGTTAAATTGATAACCCTGTTTATTACTATTTTAAAAAAAATTGTATAGGAAGCAGCCAATCAGTTTGTGACTATTTGTTAACATGAAGTAAAAGTAGAAAATGCTATCTCAAACTAACCACGCTTAAAGTTTTTTTTTATTGCTTTTTTAGAGGGGAAGTAGTGAAGGGGGCGTGTTGGAGGAGATTCCTTTTTGGTTATAAATTTAGTTTTTATCTGAAGTAGTTGCTAAGGATGATTTAATTTATGTTCAGCCTAGGAGAATCTGTGGAGGATGTGAAAAATGATCAGCAAACAGAAATTAGTTTGTGGGAGAGACTTGGTAAAGCTGAAATGTTGGACATTGAATCGAGCTCATTTTCTTGGGAAAGACTCTCTTCGCTTCACCATACTGAACACACTAGCAGCAACGAACATTCTGAGGATGAAATGAACCGAGCTCTTGAGGTTTGTTTTTTTTTTTCTACACTCTTGTTTACTGGCACAAACTGTATCAGTTAAGGGCTTTTGAAGTTGTGTCAATATGTTAATAGCTTCAAGCTATAAGTTCCAGAGAGTTAGATATACACATTAAAAAAATATGTCGTCATCTTTACATGAGCATGTTGATAATCATCAGCTTTTTTTTCAGTCTTTAATAAGAACTATAGTTTCTTTGTGATACAGCTTCTGATCTGTATATTTTTTGCTAGGTGCTTCCTTATTGCGTATTCTATTCTATTAATTGATTTTTTTTTGGGGTCAAGCATTTCCTGTGAAAGACTTAGAAAAAAATCAATTTTATGTTGTAATAATTGTGATTTTTGTTTTTCTTTTGAATTACAAACCTTGCTTTCGTTAATGTGCCTCACTCTCTTCTCAGTTGTGTGCACATAGGTAACAGTAAATTCTGGAGGGGTAGTCTTCTTTGCCTTTTTCAATGGTCGTGGGAGTGGTGATACTTGTCCAAAACAAGAAACAGCTGTTATAAAGATATCATCTTCAAGAATGGCAACACAATCCGAACGGCTTGGTTATGAATTTGCCAAGTGGTTGGGAGTCCAAACTCCGCAGGTTATTCTCTCTCTCTCTCTCTCTCTCTCTCTCTCTTATCTAATTGTTCTTAAGATTTACTGGCTTAGGAAATCAAACTATATTTCTGCCATATTCATCCTTTACTTCTATTTGGAATACAAGGCTAGAGTCATCCACAATACCGGTTCAGAATGGATACAAATAAAGGAAGCTACAGAAAAAGCAAGAGATGCAGCAATTTCTACAGGTGATGAAATTGGTGAACTGACATGCACAGAACTTCTGGAAGCACTTGATCTTAGCCGATGTCTCATGTTTATGAGGTATGATTCAAATCAAGTATTAATATGATAAGGTTTATACAATGGCAGGAGGAGATATCTTGCTTGCCCTGTTATATTTGTTTCCTAGAGTTGTTCATGATTGGGCCTGATGTGATAATTCCAAATAGTGGCATGCAATGTTATCATCCTATGTCTGAATCAATGCAACCATCCAAGAAATGACATTTTCATAAATTTCTATATTATAATGACAATTTTTGGTAATTAGCAAGAGATAACTAACAATTCTGTGTGTGTCCTTTTCCATGTGTGGTGGTGGACAATTTAGTGGAAGTTGGAGTAGTATGACAGCTTTGTTATTCCTTTTCCAAGTTAAATGATATCCAATGTCAATATTTTCCAGAAAAACAATTAAAAGCAATCAGCATGGTAATTATTTGGTGCAAAATCACTCGGCTATTCTCCTGCTGCAAGATCATTTATCCTAAATTTTTAAACATCTTATTGCAGTTACGTGCATGGTTCACCCTTGCTTGAAAGCTCTAGAGCATTTGAGTCACGGGAATATGCAGAACGAACATCAGCAGCCCTTGGCAGAGTACTGATGCTGGATCTTGTCATCAGAAATGAAGATAGGCTCCCTTGCCGGCAGCTTAGATGGCGTGGGAACTCTGCCAATTTGTTATTGACTGAAAAAGTAATCTCTGCAAGTGTAGATACAATAGGAGAAACCTTTAACTCTGCAGTGACCCGATACCGACCAAGGGTGAGTAGGGCACTTCAAAAAGACAAAAGGTCAACATCAGTTGATACTAGAATGAATTCTCATAATTCTGGATTGGTATCACAATACTCTGGTCTTTCTGACCTCAAATACACTTCAATACCTCATCACATGAACTTGAAAAGTCAAACATCAGGAGAATCAATGCCAACCGACTTTAACATTGTGGCAATTGATTCTGGCGTACCCCGTCGCCCCCCTGCAGGAAAACGTGCAGATGACCAGGTTAATTATCCTAAGTTGGTTGAGTTACTTCTTAATAGCTCTGAGTTTTCAAGTAACCTATTACATGATATAACTGGAGGGAGGTTAGGATGTCCTCATCTAGAAGACACTAATGCAACAACTGATGTTCACACAGATGATGAAGCATCACTGGTTCATGAGTTCCGTAATGGTTTTCGTGCTGCTCTCATGGACATGCAGGGATTCCATATATTCCTACTCACACTTCATCAAAAACTAGATAATTTGTTAAGGGTATTTATGAATGCTGTAGGCAAAATATCATCAGGAGAGTCTGAAAAGGAGGATGCAGTGGTTCATGACTTACCTTCACCGGCTTCTGCTGGCAGTTATCTTTCCCCATCTATTAAGGAGAGACATTCTAATGATATTCATCAAGATTGTAGTGATTCAGAATCACAGAGAACTGCTCCAAGGGCATCATCATCAGGCAGTAGAGATTGCTGTGATTCTGCCTCTCCTGCGTCAAGAGAAGGTTGGCATGGAAAGCACTCTAAGGGAAGCGTGGAGTCACTTCGTGGTCTGCGCTTGACAACTAAGCTTCGTGACTTACACAAATTTGCCAAGGTTGGTCTCTGGGTAACATGATCTTTTTTCTTAATTCATTGTTTTGGTTCTCATGATGCAGCCAGTGAGTTGTTCTGGTTCTTTAGTCCTGTCTTTTTTCTGGATAGATCATAATTAATCAGCTGTTGGCATATTGATTATTATGCAAAGTAAAAATAGTTTTTTGCTCTACTTACGCAAAATAAATTTATTTTAACAGTATTTAAGACCAACCAGGATGTACTCTTGGTGTTTTGAGAATGAAAGCATGAAATTTGATGAGTAAGTTTTAGTTATTTTATTTTGGAAAACAGGTTACTCAGATCTTTTGCTCTTGTTGCTATCTTATCTAATTGAAGTAGTTACATTGTGCGACATAGACGAGTTCCTAAATCAGCAGTAAATTAAAAATTTTGGTTTCTTCCAAATAAATTGTTTGTCAGTTTCATTTCCCTATGTCCTGCATGTGCAAATGCCATACACAATCATTCATGTATCTCGAGGTGATTGACAAAAAAAGATATAGAAGTATTGTGACTAGGTCTGTCTTTGACAAGTAAAACTGCATTTTATTGCATGTTTCCTTTTATCATATGTCTGATACTTTACCCGATTTCAAGGTTGACTCAGAATCTTATAAGGAATTGGAACAGTGGAATGAAATGCTTAAAAATGATGCAGTCAATTTATGCTTGGAGAACAATTTTAACACAGGATTTTTCGAGGGTAGTGATAACAACACTGTTCTTGATGCATATGAACTCAAGGTACCTCAATTTAAAATAGTATTCAGAACTAATATGTTGGATTCGTTTCACCTATGGAGGATAAATGAAAGCGATTACCCCATTGACCTTCAGGTCAGACTCGAGCATATTCTTGAGAGGATTGCATTGATATCTGAGGCTGCAAATACAGAGAGACCATCTGCTGTTACAAATAGTCTGTTCATCGGTGGAGCACTGGCTGCAAGATCTACATACACACTGCAACGCTTGGGAATCACACATATTTTATGTTTGTGTACAAACGAAATTGGCCAATCAGATTCTCAGTTTCCTGATCTATTCACATACAAAAATTTCTCTGTAAGTTGTACTGATGTCTGCTTTTTACCATCATGTGAGGTTTAGTTTGCGTAAGAATCAATTGACTTCATGCCTAATGTCCTACTCTGCATTTTTATTAATCATGCATGCATTTTCATGCAGGATTAATCTAGTTTTTGTGTTGAATTGGAGCTTTAGACTTTTATTTGTTCCTTCCTTACTGTAGTAACTTCATGAGTTTCCAATTACTATTTGTTGTTCCATTCATTCAAAAGGTTAAGATGCATTCTCATGAATGTTTTCCATCCCCAACACAATCTTACATGAGATATCTGTGTTTCAAGCGTAGACAAGACACTTTTTATCTTAGCTTATGCTGAAACTTGCTTTCGATCTTTAACTGGGCATCCTCACAAGCAAATATGAGATAACCCTCTGGGCAGGCGTGGTAGTTTGGCAAACCCTCCCCAAATGCTTGAACTGTTAGGTAGTGCTACTGGCAGCCCATGGAACCCAGGATATAGTTTCCAACTTTAATATATGAATTATTTTACAGGAAATTTGGTTTCTGATGAAGTTCAATGGTTTCACTTGATGGATGCTGCTTATCTCATCTAACAAGATGGCTTCATTGTGTTCACAGATTAATCCAGTAATAGAGCTTTTTCTACCTTAATATCATTTATAATATGACCAAATTAAAGTTTCTCACAAGTTTGTCCTTAATTTTCTATCAAATATTTCTTAATTTACGTCTTGATTTAATATTGTGATACATCTGTTCAGAATCTGATTTGAATTAATCTGAGTCATGATCAAATCATTTAGGTGAATGGCTATATTATTTTTGACTTTCTGGATTTTCCCGATTGTGGCAGATTTTATTTTCTCTTTGGGACTAATGTAGTCTATAAATCAATGGCTGTATTGTTATAAAATGATCAGACAAATAAACTATTTTCTTTCTCTGTTCTGGTAATATGATTCCATCCCTCATTTTCTCGTCTTTTTCTACAGTTCCCTTTTGGAAGTTATTTGATTTCATTGGTTTGAAAATTTGATCTCTTCGTCGGACAGAGTATTTTCTAGTTAAGCTAGGCCTTCCCATTTTCTCTTTTAATCATGTAATTTGTTTGCTATTCAATATGATATAAGTTATGCATGTAAGTCTGAGTACCTATAACTATTTTTTTTCCTGGATAGTTTAAGGTATCAATGGCATTTTTAAATAAGGTTCTGTCCAGGAATAATTCTTCACACTGTCTCTCTTCATGCTCCCATTGAACAGGTGTGTGACAATGAAGATTCTAACATCAGCAGCATATTTGAAGAGGCTTGTGATTTTATAGACTATGTTGAGAAAGCTGGTCAGAGTGTTTTAGTTCATTGCTTTGAGGGGAAAAGCAGAAGTGCCACTTTGGTCCTTGCTTACTTGATGCTTAGGAAGTAAGTAAAAATATAAAATACAATCTTATTTATGATAATTGGAACACTTACAGCTCTTAAGTTTGTGTTCCTTGATAGTTAAGATTATCACTGCTACTACTAGTACTTGGGACAATTTAGGAACTAAAAGGCTTTTGTGTTGTAGGAAATTCACTTTGTTAGAAGCATGGAATGCTCTAAAGCGAGTTCATCGTCGATCTCAGCCCAACGATGGTTTTGCAAAGATCTTACTTGAACTTGACCAGAAACTGCATGGCAAGGTTTCAATGGAGTGGCAGCAACGGAAACCAATGATGAAAATTTGTCCCATCTGTGGCAAGAATGCTGGACTAAGTACTAGTTCACTTAAACTCCACCTTCAGAAATCACACAAAAAGCTGTCATCAGGGAGTGTTGATAGTGCCATGACAATGGAGATCCAGAAGGCATTAACAGCTTTGAAGATTAGCCGTGGTGGGAGTGTTAGTCCCACACAACGCCAGTCTCATTCATTCAATGCTTGATGCATAGATAGCGCATTCAAATATTACTGAACATTCATTAAAGATTTTATTTTCATGTTAGCAATTTTTTAGTAAGAGTGAGTGAACTAGTGGTTTGGAAATAGGATTAGTTTGGATAGTGATTTCATGTAATTGGGTACTGGGAATTCTTTTTTTGTGTACATGAAAAATTTGTTATATTGAGATCAAATTTTCTTATCTTTGCCTCTTGGAAAGAATTAGTTTTTAATTATTGACTTGAAAGAGACAGAAAATCCATTTTACATATAATATAATTGATGGATTTCAAATTGATATTGTTTGTTTGATTTTTTAAAGTTATTTTAGAGACATTGTTCAAGCATCTTAAAAAGCCTAAAGTTTCAAGACATTAGACATTTCAAGTCATCATGACATTGTTCTAGCTATTTTTTTCTATTTCTTCAATTTTTTTTCGTGAGTTTTGTCTCTTATCTTTCTCATCTATTGCACACACCCCATTCTACTTATCGTTCCACTTTATTCTTTATTTTATTTCATAAACATTTCTTGGTTGATTTGACTCTAAGGAAGAAGCTTTCCTATTCAGTCTCCATTTTTTCCAAGTTCTGCGAGAATGCTACCTACATATTGTAATGTGTTGTCCTGAGTCCTACTTTATGGATGGTTTCATCCAGAAAACATATATTTGATTTGCTTATTTGTTCCTCCCAACTGAGGTCTTGTCCAGAACTAATTTTTTATTAGAATATGTAATTAGCAGTAAGAAAATAAAGATAAGAGAGAGAAAATAAAACATATATAAAAGAATTAATTAAAAAGTAAATATTTATTAGTGTGTCAATATTTTTTACTTTAATAATTAATTTTAACTAATAATTTATAGTCAAATATGGGAGAAGAATAATAAAATTTTGGTTTTAATTAAGTTTTAAGTTCTTCATAAATATAGCTATTTTTAATTCAGTTTTTACTAATTTTTTTTGTCGTATTATATCTAAAATTTTTATATTTTTCAATTGAGTCTCTTTAATACTAGATTTTGCTATTAATCAGGGTGATGTTATTAGATTGTACCGTTACATGTTACTTTACATTGTTGTTTTATTGTTAATTTGAGTGACTTGACCATTTGATTACAGTCAACCCAAATATCACTAATTTGAATAATAAAAAAAATCAAGTTTTAGAATCCTAAATATCTTTAAAACCTTAATTATCTTTATAAACAATGACATGATTTCATGTTATAAGTTAAATTCTAAAATCAAATCAAAATATTAGGTCTCTCAAATTAATCACAAAGACTCAATTAAAAAGTATAAAAGTTTTATACTCAATAGAACGAAAATCTCAATAGATATTCAATTAAAAATAGTTAAATTTATTTATGGATATGCACAACTTAAAAGTTAATTAAATAATTTATTTTTCATAAGAAAACACGCAATGATGATGCAAAGTAACAATCATATCATTCAAACTAACACAAAATCTAAACGGAGGAACTCAATTTAAAAAATATATAAATTTTAGATATCATTAAAGTAATTTTTTTTTAATAAACACTCAATTAAAAATACATAAATTTATCCGAGAATTAAAACATAATTAAATCCAAAATATTTTAAACATAAATTATTTATAGACTTTAAGAAAACAAATAACAGATGATAAATATATAGGATTTGAATATTTTAGCTAAAAAAATACAATTATCTATAACAAAATTAAAAAATATAACCTTCGTGATAAATTTAAAAATAATAAAATATTGACTTAATTGCAAGTTTTATTATTAAATTATTACTTTTTAAAATACCACATTTTATTTTCAAAGTTATCATTTTTTTTTCAAAATTTATGGACTTAATTGCAAATTTTATACTTCTATTTTTTTAATACAATTTTACTTCTATTCTAACACCATTTTGAAAACCTATTTTATGAAAATTATTGTATTAACTACTATATTTATTTTGAAATTACAAAAAAGGACAAGAAAGCGCGTATTTTTAGTAGTTTTCTAGAAAATCAAAATAATGTCATTTCATTTCTATCTTTTAAGAAAAAACGTGATATTGATCTCATTTTATTTTATTTTTTCTTAAATAAACTAATACATTAAAACCTTATTTGCAAAAGTGAAAGAAAATTGAATAGTAAAATATATAATTATATTTAAAATATTGTTTAAAAAAAAGTAACACCATCATGTGATAAAAAATATATTTATACTATATGTTCGCATTTTTATCATTTAATATTCTATAACTTAAGACATGTTCACACACAAAAGTCGATATCAAACAAATTTATGAGAGACTAACACTTAAATAAAAATTGCATAATAAGATAATTGCTAATACACACTCAACAAATTGCTAATATACACTCAACAAAGTTCATGTGTAAGAACTTTACTGTTTTTCGTTACTTAATATCTTAACTTACATGATTTAGTCTACCAAATGAAGTTTGGATATCTCATTCGAGTAACAACGTTAATGCTTAGTGCCCGCAACTCACAACTCATACATAATATTTCTGTGATACCAACATCTAATAATCAAACTTATTCATTCATAATTCAACCCACTTTTAATTATTAAATAATATAACTTTCATTACTCATTTTCTTAATTATTTATTATAGTTCATCATCATTTCATATTATTTAAACCTTATCCTATATCAAACCATCAATTTTACAAACTTTCAAGAGACAATCGTATATAAGTTTTAATATAGAGGTGTGTCACGAAACCATCAATTTTACAAACTTTCAAGACAATCATACATAAGTTTTAACATAGAGATGCGTCACTTAAACAATGGTTTCTTACTCAAATCAATATTCTTCGATTTAAAAGAAAGTAAATTATTATTTTTCATCTCTTAAACTATATATTAGCATTTGGGTGAGATATTTCATTGCTTAAGTGACCTCTAGGATGCCTGAGCATCATACCACTAAGAGAAGAGATAATTGTTATGGTTTATCTATTGCTTGAGTCACCATAGAGTGTTTGAGAAAATAAATTCTTATATGGAAAGAATAACCTCTATCTTTTTTTTCTTTTTTTAACTTAAGTTATAAGTTATGACTTTAGCATTTGCTCGAACGACTAGTTGGACATTTAGGTGATGAGTCTGAACATAATATTACATATTACCGCTTCAAGATTATTTGAGTGATCAATACGTTGCTTGAAAAATATCTAAGTACCAACAAGCACAAAATCCAACTGAACTAAAAATTTAGAAAAAATGCTGACTACCAACTAGTTTTCTAATGAAAACTCTTTACCAAAAATAAAGTTTTCTAGTTGTCAACTCATACAACCAAAACCAATACAAAAACTAGAAATGCATATGAAAATAAACTCTTAAAAGTTAAATCAAACTTAAAAATTCTTTTAAATATAAAATTCAATATTTTCTTAACCACAATCACATTCAACCCACTTCCAATAACACCTATACTGACATCAATTCAAATAATCACAATCCTCATTCAAGCACTTAAATTCTTAAACTTAACTCGACAACATATTTAAATCATATAATATTTTAAATTCTTCATATAACTCAGGACATCTAATTTGCGATTCACTTTTCGTTTTCCATAACCTTTCCTCTAAAAATTCAAAGGAATAAACTAAGAAATTTAAAATAATTTCTCTTACCTTTAAATATTGTCTTCTCAAATAATTTTTCAAAAGATAAAAACAAGTTAGGAAGTCCTAAATTACTCATAAGAACTTGATAACATTTGATTTGTTCACAATTTCATAGACTCATTACTTTTTCTAAGTATTACTTTTATTCTTATTCTTTGTATTTTTAATAGGAAAAAAGTGCTTTAGTTAAAATTGTGTTAATAATGCATTTTTAGATAGATATTTTCTGTTGGTGTTAGTAAATCGTCTAATCTATTGTTTTGTCATGATTTTTCTAAACTGATCTTTGTTTCAGATGATTCTCCATTGAAAAACTCTAATGAAGACTTGGTAAGCATGAAGATTGGGGTTTTGGACTTAAAGAAAAGAGTAGTAGAAAGTCAACATTTTTTATACGGTCAAAGTCAACATTTTTTATACGGTCAAAGTCAACATTTTTTAATAGACAATCAAAGTTAGCATTTTGAGTAAATGGTCAAAAGTCAACATTTTTATTAGAATGTCAAATTAGAAGAGAATTGTGTAATTTCATGCGCGACACTTAAGCGGGCCCATTTGATTTCCTTGACTTTCTATGAACTCATCTAAAACACTATACATATGACCCTTGGGACAAGTTCAAGACACACAATTACTTAAAATTCTAGTTTAGTTTACATTTTTTAGTTGAGTGTTCAATTTTCAATTATTGAGTGAAGTTCTCTTGTTTCCAGTTGTCTTGTGATAGAGTATCATATGAGAAATCACATGTTGGGATAGTCACAAGAAGTATGACTAAGAGAATGGAGAAGGAAGAAGACTTTCAGAAGGTTTTTCTTTTGTGGAAAGTGATTTATTAAAAATCTTCCTTCTTTCTGAAACTTTATACAAATTGTATAGAGTATGATTTATTTAGGTCTTGTATTTATGGCCAAAGTAGCATAGAAATTTAAATTTTAGGCATTGTATTTCGACAAAAAAGTAGAATAGGTTGTCTTCGATTTTTAGGCCTTGTATTTGGGCCAAACCCTAAACCTAAGAGAGATAGAAGGAAGTGCCTAGGGTATGCATCTAGGGCTACTGTGGCACACATCTTAGGGCTTGTGTGGCACTAAGTAAGAGCTTATGTGGCGCCTAGCATGCTTTTCTTGCCACTTGTCACATGTCATTCTATGTATGGAGAGGATTCTCTCCGATCCTAGCTTGCCTCATTGGAGAGGCTTAGGGTTATGGTATATGAAGGATTAGGTCTTGGCTATCTTAGGGACCTTGTACACTTCATTTTTCAACTATTGAATGAGTAAAGAAATGTTGGTCAATTGTTGTCTATTCAACTTGTTCTAGCTCACCTTAGAGTAGTTTCATTTCAAGACTATATACTCTTGCCTTTCTCCTAAGTGTGTTGGCCTGAAACTCTTTCACTTCATCTTCCACTCCAAACACATTAATAACCTTCAACTTATGCTACAACATGTCAACTTTACGTACAAATCTTCAAGTCTCCATGGAAGAAGCACTAGGCAAATGCATTCTAAGACTAGGATTGCATCATTTCGTATCTAGAGATTTGATATATAGGCTCCACAACTTCAAACACAAAAATATGACTGTAGAGGAGAACATACAAAAAATGAAGCTATTGCTAATGAGAGCAGGGATACGGGAGGAGTCTAGAATCACAATTGCTCGATTCCAAAGTGGTATGCGATACAAAATCCAGGATAGGCTAGAGCTATTACCATATAATGACCTAAATGACTTAGTAGAAATGTGCATAAGGGTAGAGCAACAACTTAGAAGGAAAATCAATTCTAAGAAAGAACACCTTAACACATCTTCATCACCAAAAATGTTACAAGAGGAAATGTTACCCCTCCAAAATGAAGAGATCACCTGAAAAAGAAAAACAAAAATATAGAGAAAAAGAAAAGTATAAAAAAGAATCTATTGACTATTGACGAAGGGATGTGATAATTGTTAACTGTTGCTTTAATTATATGCAGATTTGTTAGGATTTTTAGCAGTAATTCTGTTTTAATTAGAGGTTTTTAGGGATTCTGTTTTAATTAGAGATTTTATTGTTGATTTTTCTGTTTAATGTGTTTTGATTGTGGAAAGAGAAAATGTCGTTGAGAATTAGGTAAAGTTCGAAAGGAGAGAGAACAAGAGGCACTGGAATTAAGGAAAAGAGCAGAAAAATAAATTATAAGTGACTTCCTACTTAAGCTAAAGAAGTAGCTCGAGCTAAAACTCTCTTAAATTAGAGAGAAGCCTTAAAAGAAAGTGCTAATGCCACTGAAGGTGTGAAGTACGAAATAACAGTCGCTCTTGAACCTAAGGCATGGATTGTTTATAAAAGGGAGGCTAGATTGAACATGGGTGCATCCATCATCTTTGGAAGATCTCTTGAAGCGCCGTTTTGATCAAGAACTTTTCTTTTCCTTTTCTATTGTATTTTCATGGCTACCATGCGGAGCTAACTTCTCTTCTTCTTGGGATTGAATGTAAATTCTCAAATTCACATACATTCTTAATATTGTTTTTATGTCATTTAATTTAAATACCTTTGTTAACGTTTTGTTTAACATTTATATATCTTAGATTTCTCATTTTGACTGGAAAGCATTATTTGAAATTGGAACTAAACGTTCAAACTCATTGCATGTATACGTTCAGGAATGAAGTGTAATGTAATGACTGTTCATTGCAAATGTTCTTAATGCTGATTAAATTAATCTAGTAACTAGGAATAGAGCTAGGTATTTTAATTTATGAATTTCAATGCTAGAGGAATCAGGTTGAAAAGGCTTTGATTTGCACAGAAGGGTAATTTAATGAGA
>Ga0209489_101906_pt1 | contig 42852 bp, 18 predicted proteins | sample SiratrowhiteBW_FD_187527 | JGI IMG/M metagenome (GOLD analysis project Ga0209489, IMG submission 187527) | Root nodule microbial communities of legume samples collected from California, USA - Siratro white BW (SPAdes) (version 2) | ecosystem: Host-associated > Plants > Roots > Nodule | place... | reverse complement strand
GTACTCGTTGTAACTATTTGCTTAATAGTGGAACCTCTTGAACGGTTTGTTCAAGGGAGAACTGGACGTAGCCCAAGAGATTAGGGTGAACCAGTATAAAACTGCTTTATCTGTGCTTATATTTTTTGCCTTGGTTGGTGGTTTCTATTTATAGCAAATTGAGTTCAGGCTCCATTCAACCCCCCTTCTGGAGCCAGCTGTTCCTACATACAAGGTAACATACACGGGCAAATATACAATAATGTAAAAAATTAGAATACTTCAAAGGAAATACAAATGAAAACAATATTTCAAAATAAAGAGAAAATTAAATTATAATTTACGATTAGAATGTAAGTTTTAAATACAAAAATATTATGAATGATTAACTATTTTTGGAAACAATTTGTAATTAAAACTTGCCGAATTATTTTAGAGAAAAAATGTCTTTTATATCTTAAAAAATGTTAGTATTGAAATTGATATTTCTAAAGAAATTCAATACTTTTTATATTCAATATTAAAAAAGTGAACAATGTTCCTTTCAGAAAGTTTGCATCTAACCTATGATATGATTGAAAGAGAAAAAAAAGGTAATTTGGCAAGTATATGAAGGCAAAAGCTTAGATACAGAACCATAGGTAATGTTGGTGCTGTTTTTCATTCATATTTTGAGTTTCATTTAGTAATATACAGTGTAGTTAACAAGATGCAAATTATTAAAGTAAAACTCCAAATTTTATTAGAAAACAACATCAACAATACCTATGATAGTGTATCTAAGTCTTCTTTATCTAAAAAGAAAATGCTTCTCTATCCTACTGCTTGTGATCGTTTTCTGAATCTAAGTTCATTTCTAGCAACCATCCTTCTCACACCAATTTGAATATAAATAGCTGAGGCATAAATAGTTTTGTAAGCATTTCCGGAAATATGCATTAGGAAATCTTTCTGAATTTTCAAACAAGCTGCTTCCCTTCTCATGTATTCCTACATCACAAAAATGTACAATCAACATGTAAAAATATTTCATTGATTACATAGTAAAACACTACAAACAGTGACACCTTTGGCAACCCTTTGAAGTTCTTTGGCAGACAACTGCATTAAGATGTATTGTTTCTGACATTTGACCTGCTCTCAGAAACACTTTTGTCTTTCCAATCTGCAATGGGAATAGTTTAGTCAGCAAGAGTTTTATTTTCTTTCCTTTTATGATCTTAAATCCAGCAATCACACAAGCACATAGTGGAAGTACCAAGAACCGTGTAGGGTCAACACATGATAGTACTGATTGTGAGAAAAGTGATTATTTGATTCATTTCAACCACAAAGTGGCATGTAAGCAACATAACAAAATATTCCCTTTATTGTCAGAAATGACTAAGGATCTTGTGCAATGCTAACTGTCACGGGAATAGGAAATTCAGCATTTCTCATACACAACCTCAACATGCTGCATCTACAACTTTGAGGCTGCATCTTTATCTAAGAACCATTTCAACTCCCCTTCAGGGGAAACCAATCCAGCAGGAAGCTTATCAGGATTTTGAGATTTGCCTAACACGGAGTGAACCGCATCTGCTTTACCCTTGCCAGTCACCACAAGCGCTGCATAAGCAGAGGCATTAATCACTGGAAAAGTGAAAGTTATTCTCTCTGAGGGTGGTTTGGGGGAGTCCTTGATGAAGCCAACCCATCTTTTATTCTCCTGCACAAGAGGATGCCCTGGGAACAAAGAAGCCACATGACCATCAGGGCCCATGCCCAGCAGCACCAGATCAAATTTTGGAAATTCACTGGTCGCTGAAGAACTAATGACACTGTTATTCACCAATTCTCTTAGACGTTTCTCATAATCATCGGCTGCTGCCTCAGCTGAAAGGGTATCATCAATTGCATACACATTGCCCGGAGGAATTGCTACCTGCCACGGGAACCAAGATGGAACTATCAACATGTTAGTTTGACAAAAAAACATAAGCTGATGGAAGACTAGGAAGCCAGACAACATAATCTGGTCACGCAGTCATCTTAAAGAAGACTACACAGAAAAAATATAGCTCATAACTTGAAATTGAAGACAATTTTTTTCCCTCTCTTGCACCATTTCATAGGAATGAGATATACACTCAATAAACATGTCAAAATAAAACCCTACTATGCAGCATCCTACAATTCAAAATGATTACTAAACATGTACGAGTTAAATGATTAACTGATTAGTTTAAACTATTACTCAGAGAAATTATAGCCATACACTCTTTTGAACACACTCTCTTTCGGCTGAAATTAATTCAAAATCCACATTAACACCAACACCTAACGAACATAAAACATTCAAAAAGAAATTGAGAACATGTTCAACCTAAACAAACCATTTTCCAACATAAAAAGAACACAAGTAAATATACATTGCAGAGAAGCCCATCTAAAGCGAGCTTGTAGTTACTATCATCATGAGTCTTAGACACGACCCTCTCATCCAGCCAAAACACTTGCCATTTGGACCATTCAAGAGAATCAACATAGGGCGGTTCCAGCAATTTCCTGAGAACCCAAAACAAAACACATTCACATTAATCCAATTCAATTCAATCGAATCACGCTTAGGCTCATAGTAAGAACATTTTTATACGAAAAATAAGCCTCACCCGAGATACTTGATCAAAGAGCCACCAGACAAGCAAACGGTAAAAGCCCCTCTTTCGGAAGTGAATTTATTGGATAGATCGGCGACATATTTGGCCAGAGAGACGGCAAGATCCTCGCTTTCAAAGACCTCCACGGCAACTTTGTTGGTCTCCGCCATCGATGCTTTCAACGGGACTAGAAAGGTCTTGGGATTGACGCCAAGACCTTTGAATGCGAGGGGGCGAGAGAAGAAGATGTTGGTAGAGGGTAGATGGAGGTTGGTGTTGGGGAAGGAAGAGAGTTGAAATCGGAGAGGTTCTGTTGAGAGTGTAGAACGGATACAAACCATTGCTCAGTGGTTGAGTCTTCTTATAAGCGCACTGAAACAAATCGATCGATTGTAAGCGCACAGTGGGTGACTGAAACAAATCGATTCAAGTTTGGGGTTTAGCATAATAAGTATATTTAGTGGTTGAGCTTGATTAAGATTTTCTTTGATATTAACCCAAGTTTCGTTTGAAGAAAGTCAAAAGTTTTAGAAAGCGATTATGTGAAAATGTTGGAAATAATTTTCTCATTTGATATCTCATTTGATATTTTTAACTTTATAATAAAGTGATACTCGTTCTTAATATGCATGTGAAATAACGATAATGGATTATTAGTGAGTTTAAGAACACTCTGATTATATAAAAAAAAGTGTAGTTGGCTTAGTTATAGGATAATGTAAATCGCAAGTTTTTGAAGTCAAATGCATCTTGAACAGCACGAGCAGCAGCTTTGTACTCTGTCTTTGAAGTTGACAAAGAGATTTTTGTAGTTGACAAAAAGATTGAATTTTGTTTCTTGCAACACCAAGAAATACTTGTACTGCCATTAAGAAATACATATCTTGGAATGGACCTTCGATCAGTATCGATGAAACCAACTAAAGAGAAGGTAACTTTCTTCTTAAAAAATAGACCCATGTTAAGAGTTGAGTTGACATATTTCAAAATCTTTTTTGCTGTTTCTAAGTGAGGTTTTCTTGGCGACTGCATAAATTTGCTAACCAAACCAACTGAAAAAACAAAATCAAGTCCTGTTATAGTTAAATATAAAAGACTGCTGACAAGAGCACGGTAAGGCTGCATATTACCCAAAAGCATCTTTCTTCACACCTTAATTTCTTGTTTGCCTTCGATAGAGTTGAACACCTTTTGCTTTGATTCATCCCAAATCGTTCAACTAACTTCTTAATATAACTTTCTTGGGAAAGAAAGATACCACTTGCCAAGTTATCATTGATACTTACTATAGATTACAATTTTACTTATAATATGTAAAATTTGTATGTAAATTACCTACGTCTTTATTACATATAGATTTGTCCGTATGTAATCAGTAGGTAATTTTAAATTACATATGGATTTTGTCCATTACATACGAATTTTTGTTGTAGTTAAATGCAATTTTTCTTGTAGTTAATCTTTATTTATGTGTATCCAATAGTAGAGTCACTCCTTAGATCAAATTTCCAAAATAATACATATCTTAAGCATCTATGTGTATCTATGTGTATATCTTTTTCTGAAGATACTACGTCTCAATCACTATTTCATATCACTCACAATCATTGATATACATCATACCATACATAAACATTTACTCAATTTAATTCAAATTCATCTAATTCATACTTAATAAAATAAACAATTACAATATATATTAAAGACATTCAAACTTCAAACTAGCTACCCTTATTCGAGTTCACAAAACAATTAATTACAATATCTATTAAAAATATTCAAGTTAGCTTCCCTTACCATTATTTGAGATAAATTTCTGTTTTAAACTAAAAAAAAAAAATTAGCTTCCCTTACCTAATTAAAACATGTAATTAGTTTCTCTTACTTGTATAGAATAGAGACACCAAAATGAGTTCAAAAAACCTAAAATCAAAGGTAACCGAACTTTGTTAAAAAATTTAATTAGACACTCTTGTTTTACTCACTAGAAATCCGAGAATAACATGGTTAGTTTATAACAAGGAAAGACGAACTTTTAAAAAGAAGACAGAAAAAAAAAAGAAAATAAATACTTCTTAAAAAGAAAGTTGAAAATTTTTTATAAAAATAAAAATGAATATATTCTTAAAGAGAATCAATACTTTTATAATAAAAAATAATAAATAACTGATTTTTTATTTATTTAAATTTTTTATTAAAAATAATATTTAGATATTATTTTATTTATCTCTAAAAGTAAAAGGTATTATAATTTTTACTCTCAGACAACAGTTATATAAGATATAGACTCATTATTAAAATATAAAAGAAATATATTCTTTTTTCTAAATTTGAAAAATCTTTAATCTTTTATTATAATATTAATTCTTAAAACTTATTCTAGTTATGTAATTATTTTCTTTCTTTGTTAATATATTATTTCTTACTTTATGGTACCAGGGATTTATTTTAATAATGGAAATGTACCTAAAGTATAAAAAAAAACTCCTTATTTAACTTATTAGTTATAATAAAAACATCACTTTTCTTATTGTGTGTCATTTGACACATTTTAATAATCAGTTTATTATCAATTTCTACATATTGATTATTTCATAAATTAATTTAAATTTAAAGGATATTTATTCTAATATTTTATGCAAAGGCTCGAAGAATAATTCTTTTCTTACTAAAATAACTAAATTTACAAATTGTTATGCATGATGTCCTCTGAGATTTAAAACCAGTACTATAGGTTCCTTGCTTAAACTTTAATATATGCCAAATTATATATATAAATAAATAATGAATATATAATTATTACATATAAGTTTATATATTAACATGGACCACTTTATGCATTTCAACTACTGAACCATGAACTCAATATCTCAACCAGTTCACTAATTGATTTTTCTAAATTTTGGAATATGATTGATTTTGTTGGAGTTTTATCAGAAGATGGATTAATATATATATTTTGTAATTGGTCAAATACGTAACAGTTACTGAATATATTTTTATAAAAAGGTTAAAGTAACCTACAACTTTATTTTTTTATATTATTTTTATTAAAAAACTATATTAAATCTAAAAATTCTTAATTTTTTATTATAAAAATCCTGAATAGTATTTTAATTAGAAATCCAAAAATAAACTAAATTTATAAACTAAAATTTTCATGTGTATAATTTTGAGTAGTTTACATAAATGAAATGTTATTTTTAGTTTTGAGCAATATACTTTATTATTATGGAATCAAATAATAAAGATACTTTAAAAGTTTAAGAAAGTTATTTATATTTAATTTATAGTTAATAAAAGCATATAATATTATAGGCATTTTTCTCATTTTGGTGTACTTTTTCATATTAATTCTCAAAATGGGTAAAAAAAGTTATTTACTAAAATAGGCAAATTCTGTTAAATAGATAGGCATGATTTTAAACTGGTCAAAATAAATGTCGATTTCAATTAATGACAATAATTAAAATTGTTTCTGTAATTATTTTTTAATTATTTGATACTATGATAGTTAAGTTTAACAACTAACAAAATAAATAATAATAATAATTTACAAAACTATAACATGAATATTAAGACATACAAATTTATTTTAAATTAAAACAAAATAACATAATGATAATGATAATAATAATAAGAATAATTTTAATTAAATTCATATGAATTTAATTTAAATAATAATAATAATTTTATACAAATTTAATTTAAAAAAAATTATTATTATTATTAAATTTAGTTATTATTAATCATTATCATTATATTATTTTGTTTTAATTTAAAAATAATAATAATAATAATTATTAAATTTATATGAATTCTTCTTATTATTATCATTATGTTATTTTGTTTTAATTTAAAATAAATTTGTATGTCTTAATTTTTTTATTACAATTTTGTTAATTATTATTATTAATTTTTTTGTTAATTGTTAAAGTAACAAGTGCTAAATAATTAAAATTTTATTTGTTAATTATTATTGTGTAATTATTATTATTATTTGTCAATTATTATTATGTGATTATTAATATTATTATTGTTATTATTATTATTATTATTATTCTTTTTGTTAATTGTTAAATTCAACTATCATAGTATCAAATAATTAAAAAATAATTGTAGAGAGAAAAATGATTTTAGTTAAGTCATTAATTGAAATTGTCAGCATGTCACTTTTATTTTGACCAGTTTGAAATCAAGCCTATCTAGCTTGCAGAATCTGCCCATTTTGGTAAATAAATTTTTTTTACCCATTTTGAGAATTAATATGAAAAAATACACCAAAATGAAAAAAAGTCAATATCATTCTTATATTATATGGATAGTCAATAAAAACAGCAGTTGTAACGTGCAACAACGCATGAGTCAACACAATTATTAATTAACAAAATATATTGGGCAATAAATCAAAATAGGTGTAACACATGAGTCAACACAATTATTAATTAATAAAATATATTAGATAGTCAATAAAAATATATGTAACACATAAGTCAACACAATTACTAATTAAAAAAATATTTTTTTCTATCTTTTGGGGAAACTGCTTTCATTGTTAGAGTATATATAGATGAATAGTTGTTGTTGAATAACATGTTTTGTGAACAACATGGGGTCTTCAAGATATTTCATTGTTAATGTGACATTTTTGTTAGCCTTTTTTATCATGACTTCAGGTTAGAAATGAGACATTTTCTTTTATACTACACATCTTGATTTCTTGTTATGAAACCAAATCTTTCACAAAATATAGGGGGATTAGGATTTATATTCTATTTGAAAATTTTAGTTGTCATTCTTAATTATATTTTTGTTATGCAGATTTGTGCATGATGAAGACAGAAGCACTACCACCACACAGATCGCTACCACCACAGCAAGCACCACCACTCGACTTCGAGCCACACCACCACCATCAACACCACTCACCAAAACACCAAGCACCATCACCACACCACCCACCAAAACACCATGCACCACCACCACACCATCCACCAAAACACCAAGCACCCCCACCACACCATGCAACACTAATTTGATGTAATTCATCAACTTTTTATTTATATGTATTCCTAGTTCTTAATAAAATATAATTATTTACCGAGTCCCTATATTATATCAAAACTCATAAGTTTTCTTGGATTAATTTATATAATATTATAGCTGATAACTTCTCTTAAATCATAATGATGGATACAGATAAGTTTTAACTAAAAGCTTTTGAAAAAAGAAAATAATAAAATTGAATTTATATAATGAAAATTATTTAACTTAATTTCTAAAAAGAATTATAATTTTCTTGAACTTTTTTAATGTTTACTTCTAACTTATTATGAATTAATTTTAATTCATATTGAATATTTTTTTTAATTATTTAAAAAAATCGTACGAGAAGAATATATTTCGTTTAATTTTAATTTCCCAATGAAAAGAAGTTTAATGTTGTCATAATTATTTAAAAAATAGAAAAAAATTAAACAGATAATTAACTAATATTATTCTTTTAACTGGACACGAGTATATTTGACCAAAATTACTTACAGTAATGATTAAATATTTATCATTTATTACAATTTGTCCATAATAGTAGGTAATTTAGGTTTTTTAAACTCATTTTGATGTTTCTAAGATAAGCTAATTACATATTTTTTTTTTAAATATTAATTAGGTAAGAAAAACTAATTTTATGTTTTTTTTATTTAGTTTGAAATAAAACTTTATCTCAAATGATCATATTTGATAAGGGAAGTTAACTTCAATGTTTTTAATAGATATTGTAATTACTTATTTTGTGTTATGATAAAAGAAGCTAATTTTTAGTAGATATTAAACTTATAATAATGATTAAATGTTTACCATTTATTACAATTTGTCCATAATTGTTATCATTGATACTTCCTATGATTATAATACCTAAAAATGTTTATAATGATTTAAATATGATGAAATTTCATACCATACAAATGTGAAAGTTGAAATTGACTATTTTTTATCATTATTGTTTTCGTTTATTTTTTAAATTCTTAGTCTTTACATATGATGGTGTTGTATGATAAAAACTCAACTATTAAAAGCATAAAACATGTGTTCAATTTATAGAATCCTATCCACAATAGAGTTTTTATTGTTTTAAAAATAATATGAGAATCATATATTAAATAATGCATGAGATATTTTATAACGGATTCAATCAGTATTAAAAATGAGTCACGTTTTGTAATTATATAAAAAGAAAAATCTAAATTATATATATTAATTTCGCATGAAGTGAAAAATAAAATAAAAATGTTAATTCACATAAATTTGTTAATCATTGTTTGTTAAGATTAAAAAAAAAAAGTGTGCTTGAATAGTGTGATCAAACAAGTACGAGTCTTATATCTAAATGTCAACTTCTCCCTCACATATCCCTTTAATACAGTAGTTGATAGCTAAATTGTTACCGTATATCTTTATATTTTAAGTCTATTTATTTTTCTTTTTTGTTTATTTGAGTTTGACTTTTATATTTTCAATATTTTATTCAAATTAATTGAATGATATTATGTGAAAATTCGTACACTCTACTCATGTGAATCCACGTGTTGCGTATGGAAGTGTTGCCCATTAAATAATTAAACTCATTTGAACATCAAATTGTGTTCTAATTTTAGTATTGAAATCAATCTAAACTTTATCAACTATTCACAATACTTGTTTTAAATGTGGTAAATATTAGAATATTTAAATCAATTTATGTATCATTTATATCACTTCTCATATAAATGGTATTTTAATATCTAAAATAAATTGCGTGAAGTTGGATTAAGAGATATCAATATTATGATTATTTGTGGGTAGTATGGACATAAGGATTTAAGGGACATAAGGATTAGGACACTTAAGCTATATATAAACACAAAGATTGTGAGTGCACTAGAAGGTCACAACTATACATAAAGACTATTCAAACACATATTTTATAAATACAAAAAGAAAAAAAAAATATAAGTTGACTTGAAATCTAAGACGTACATATGAATTGAAAACTTACAAACATACAACAAAATCTATTTAAAAACATGACTTATTAAATGATCATTCATTGTATTACATATTTAAAATTTAATTCAGTTTTTCGTATATCTCTGTAAAATATAAAAATTAAAAAAATAATTATGTTATAATTAACACAATATTTTCACAATATCTTTAACATCCTTGAATTACTTTCATATGTAAGAGTTTAAAACTTTTATCAACTCATTATTTCAATTTAAAACTCTATAAACTCAATTCTTTTGTGATTTTTCTAAAAGTACTTTGATTTATTTTAAAGAATTAAATACGAGTAAGGCACTCACTCTTCTTAAAATAAAGTTCATTCATTCCTCAAATTTTATTTTTTTTACATAAAATTCATGCACTAAATAAAATTAGATAAATTGTTATGTTTGTAGCTTTAGTCTTTATTGTAGATTTTAATTCACTTTTCTAATAGTATTTCGTCTAAGCAATCAATAACTTATTAAAGATGATGATGACATACCATTTAATTTAAATTGCCCATGTAAATTATTATATAAAAGATCATGAAATTATGTTCAAGTTTTTTATAAAAATAGAAATATGAGTAAATATGTTGACTTATCTACTTAACTCTCCATTTTTCGAATTTTGGTTGGAATTTGAGGCAATATATCTAATGTATTAAAATGATTATAAACCTTTTAGTTTCCAACGGACTCCTTCAAACTTTTATACTGATTGTGCCTTTATATTTGATTATGCATATTTTAAATCACATTATTATCATTTTACACATATGCAGACTAAAGAAATACCTTAGCTTATGTCAGTTTTATATTCTTAATATAATATGCAAACTTATTGGGTGGAATAACTGGATTATGCGCTTACAACAATTAACACCTGGGATTTCTTAGACAAGAAGCTCTGAGATAAAAAGAAGGTTGTACTAAGAGCTTCTCAGATACGAATCATTCTTAAAACTTGAATATAAGGGAAGATCAAGAGCCCTTTCAGCAACTCTGCGGTCTTCATGAATTTTAGCTACCAAGCTTTCAAGGGATGGAAAATTGGCCTGTTATGCACATGTCCAATTTTAGTGAAACTTTCTAAGAAAAATTTGTAGGAGAAATACTCGTTCAGCTAATACCTCGGGACGTATGTAACCAACTATAACAAGCCGCAGTTCTTCCCCATAGAAATCCTCGTTAAAGTCATGAAGTAACCAAGGTTCCTACAGTAAAAAGGCAGAAGATAATATGAAAATTCATTGGTATATATAGTTATACTGGGGGTGGATAATAACACTTACTATAGTCTTTTCTTTGTTGTCAAAATATGGATTCCAACCAATGCTCATCACCATTTTAAAAACACCTGTTGCAGGCAATCCAGCCCAACCAAAATAAACTCCCGCAGGATGTTCTGAAAGGAGATCTGAATATCCCTTTGTCGATAAATTTGCTGGAAAAAAATAGTGTACATATTACTATTAATATAATCATGCAGCAAAGATGGTTTAAGACAGTATAATAGACCAGCAATTGTTCATAAAATAAGTTGAAACAAAGTACAAACCTGTAGGGATCCCAAGTACCTTCGAGCCACGACCAAATCCCTTGACAACAGGACCACCAATATACCAAGGATCTAGAGGCAAAGTTCCCTCCACCCCTGTAATAATTTAGAATACTAGTTCAAATAAAAGAAACACTAACAAATGCACAGAGGACACTATCTTAAAGTAGTTGGGGTTTACAATCTTCAAAGGGAGGCAGACCCCACTTTTCGAGTTGCAAATCAAGTAGGGAATTGATCACCTCATCTGCTGCTGTGTAGAGATGCGACTGTTTTGGAAGTGATGGTACAACAACTACTTCCATTTCCGCAGTTTTACCTGCAGTAACCCCAGGTCTAAAGTAGCCAAGTATACATGTTTTTAGAAAGATATGAAGGAAAAGAGGTATCCGGAAGACATAGAGAAAAATCTCTAGGATAAAATCATCATTCATTTATAGAAACCTGGTAGGAAATAAGCAAGCAATATTTGGCTATTATAAATTATGCTATGATATTTACAACATGTCAATCAATGTGGTCAATAGGGAGAGGGGTAACCATAATGTAGTAAGAGTTAAACAGTGATTAGTTTGTCTACCTTGTCAAAGATACAAATAACTTGAAAGTGAAAGAAGAATCCTTTAAAATTAATATTTTAAACTGAATTTCCAGTCAAGTTCAAAGTATCAAAGGGTAGATTTGTGGGATGGAGACATAGTTCTAGAAAGTGGTAACAATTCAACACCTAAATCAATTAAGCAAGGAGATATTGCAAAAATAACTTTTAACCATAATAGAGAAAATACTAATTCAACCTGAGCACATATGCACAAAGGAAAGTTATGAAGGAATTTTATGGGGAAGAGACACAGTACAAGAAGCAGAGTTACAATACAACCTTTTGTTTAGTCCATGTTTCCATGTAATTTTGGAGGTCAATCATAGGAGGATTGCATTCGGTATGAGTCCAATCAGGTGTTAATTGCTGTTATCTATTAGCATTAATGGGGTTTGGCCAAATTGATGGGTATTTTTTACTTTAGAGTAGTGTTGTGCTGGGACAAAAAGTTGTCCCATATTCCCGTGGTTTATTGAGAAAAAAATCTTCAAATATTGTCCTATATTTATTTTCATCATTTGTTTTGTTCTTTCCCATGACCATTTTAAAATCAAACATAGAACAAGTACTTTTGTGTTTCCAGTCCTCCTTTCTTAGCAAACCAAACGCACTCATATACACAAACTTCACCTGGTTAAGCACTCAACAAAATTATCAAATACAATAGATGTGTTTCACTTCCTCAAAAACTAATCACCGTCCCTAGGTAAAATGCATGTAACTTTGGCTGGCAAATATACCAAAATAACTGTCACCCTCAGCCAAAGGGGACTCATTTACTTCAAACCCATCCATCTAATTACAAACTCAAAATTGTCATCCTCTAAGGCCTCAAAACCCAAACAGAATCTCCACTGAAGGAAAGATATTTAGAGATTCCCCCAAAATGTTTAGAATCTCTTTTTTCCCACGAAGAGACCAAAAGGAAAAGGGGTTATCTTTATATTTTACAAATATAATTAATAGGATTCCAACAACTTTAAAAAGTTTCTCTTCTGAACTTTATTGGGGATAAAAGCAAATAGCAACCATCAGAAAGCTTAACCGTCCAATAAGACAACTGACACAGGAAATCCTATGAAATATTCAGTACCGAGAAAAAGACAGGAATCAAGGAACTTACACAGAATCTTCAATGACAAGACAGCTGGAGGGCTCAATGCTTAACCTCCTAGCAGCTTCAAGGAATCTAACATCACAACACACAATATAAAAGTTTTAGGATACGGAGATCTTTCAAATGTAGTAATCAGGTGACGCTCAGTAATCAAAGCTAGAGAATACATCACTGCATCTCACATTTCAGGGGAAGGTTTCCCTGTTCTTACTTCATCTCCTCCAATTATAACAGAGAAAGAATTCATCCATCCTGCACGCAAAGAAAACAAAAGAACAAACAAGCTCATACTTACATTAACACACAAAACCAAAGGCAAAAGCAACAGAAGAAGACAAAGGTTCCTGAAATAGACCAACCATCATGATAGGATATTTTGGCTTCGACGCTTTTTCTTGGAGAGTTTGAGGCCAAGGCCATTGGAACTCCATGACTCGTCAAATGTTTAATCAATCGATTAGCACCAGGAAGTGCTTTAATGTTGCGCAGCCTAAAATGGCAATAGAACATAAAATAAGAGAAAAATTCCCTCAGAAATTGGAAATACAAGCTCAACATCTCCTTCTCGAACAAAAGATTTCAGACAAAAAATTAATAGTTTCATCTCGGGACAATGTGCTAATAAATTTTCAGGGCTGAGTCTCCTGTAAAACTCTACCTTCACAAAAAAAGTTATGAATTTGCATTCTCTAGCTCAGAAGTTAAGTAACCAGTATTATTCACTCCTTGATAATATTAGTTGGCGCTAAGCATACGACATTCACATTCAAAATTCAACCGACGAGATATCTCTACGCATAGTCCAAACATACAAAAAGCTTATGAAGAATGATGTAACAGATTATTACTGGTCAGATAAGAGAGGCGAAATTTCAGAGAGAAGTTCAAACGTGGAGCAGGGAAGTTCATAATCCTGCACAACCGCAGCAGCGGCTTCAAACGGTGTCGTTCCTATTATTTTAGGAGCTTCTCTGCCATCCCATTCCTTTCCGTACTTGCCTAAGAAAACCTTCAAAACGTTGCCTACGATGCCATCTGCATCAAATCATTCACAAATAAAGCCCCAATTACGAAGAAAAAAAAAATGCAGCTACTCGATTACATGCTTCAGCTGTGTGAGCAAAGACGAATATTCAGTTTTGATGAATGGCAACAAACCTGTGTTGAGCAGCGTGCCGTCCAAGTCAAGGATAACACATCTAATCAACTTCTTTGCAACCGACATTTCCTCGGAACAATTTCATATGCTGCACAAAGCAAAGACCAAAAGCAACCTGGTTCACTGAGCGGATCGGAGGATCGCTCGCCGTCCCGAGTCACTCACTCGCAGTCGCCGTTCGCTCACGGTTGCCGTCCCCGCTCGCTCACGGTGGCCGTCGCCGTTCGCTTCCGTCTTGGTGGTGGTCGGGCGCGAGCACCGTGCTTTTCTTTGCACATTAGGGTTTCCTTTGAAGTAAAACCCCTTCCAAATAAAACCCCTTCTCACAGGGTTATTAAAGTAAAAACGTCAAAAGGTTACTTTAACTGTTACAGTAAAAGGTTAACTTTCATTGTTACTTGATCATGTAATTCAAAATATACAATGTATAATTTGTGTTAAAATAAATATTAAGTTTTACAATGATAATGTTCTTTTAATAAATACAATAATTAATAAATACCAAATTCATAATACTAAAACTAAATTAATGGTTTTTTTATTATATACAATATAGAACAAACTTTAACAATTTTATCAAATATTACATTTGTTAAGTTTATAAGTATATATTAAACATGCATGTTATTAAAGCATATACTTCTTTTACAGCATATTATTAAGAACTTTTATATATTAAAAACGAGTTTAATGACTAAACATTTACCTATATTATAAAAAAGTATTATATTTTGTAATTAAATAAATAAGTAATATGATATAAAAAGTTGTCCTTTCATCCTTCTGAACAATTTTTATTATTTTTTTCTGCGAGCTGAGCTTAATTTGCAAGCGCCATGTTATGACGTGTGTTTTGAAATGAATAAATAAAGCTTGAGCGGGAAACAATAGAATATTAATTTTAATAATTATTATAGGAGTCCGTAATTTTAATTTTGTATTTTAATATGGTATGAATAATTAATAATATTACTTAAGAGGGTGTGGTAAGTAGAAGGTACGCGACACGTGGTCGAGTGAATTGGGAAAGAAAAGAAGAGAGAGTGGCTTCGAAAACCCTAAGCTTCACGCATTTGGGGAACCTCCTTCCTCCACTCGCTCATGCTCCTCGCGTGACCTTCTTCTTCTCTCTCTCCCCTCTTCACTCTCACAACGCATTCGATCATCATCAAAACCATCGTCAATCTCTCTCTTCAGGTACTGTGATTTCATCTCTTTCTCTTCTTTTCTTCATTCATTTCCGATCATTCATCAAATTGCACGAGAGAGATAGAGAAATAGTATTGTGTGATTAATTAATTGAACTGTGAAATTAAGGAAGAGGAATGAGGTTATTTTTCAAATTTGTATGTTTATTAAAAATAAAAAAAATAACTTATACATAACTAAAAATAATTTCATAATTCATTTATAAAATTTCTTCAGGAGACAAAAATGGAGAATGGACAAAAATGAAAGTTAACCATTTACTGTAACAGTAATCTTTTGACGGTTTTACTTTAATAACCCTGTGAAAAGGGGTTTATTTGGGCTGGGCTTCAAGGAAACCCTAATGTGCAAAGAAAAGCAGGTCAATAAGGATAACGCAAACAGCCGTGCTCGGGCCCGACGACCACCAACGGCGACCGCGAGCGACGACCTCGAGCGAGCGGCGATCACGAGGACGTGAGCGAACGGCGACTGCGCGCGAGTGACTCGGGACGGCGAGCGATCCTCCGATCCACCGAGACGGCGCGGTTACTCGTTCTGATCGGCACAGTGAACGAGTGATTTTGTATTGGGAGCAGATTATTTGGTTGGATTGAAAAGTAAGATTTATATGGTTGTTTCATTGAGTTTTTTTGCATGCTATGCGTTTTATAGAAATAGTTGGCTGTGGAACTTAAGGGGCATTTTGTCTATCTGTATTGGCTGTCACTGCCTGTTGTTTTACTTGAATATGTTCCACTAGCTTTAATCACCATGTAACCGTGTCTGCTGCAACTTCTATCTACTAGGAAGCTATAACTCAAACCCATATTTAATTTTTTGAGTTATGTTCTTTGATTATCTGTTTCTCACGGGGAGGGTCAGAAACTGTGATATCCTTTTTTTAGAGGAAATGATTGCATAGTCACAGTAAGAGAAGATCCGACAAAGGGGAGGAGGCAATTGATGTAATTTGGTTTATCAATTTGGGTGGGATTTAAGAACACTGTATGTCCTTCCTCCATTTTTTTTTCTCCAGGTAAAGGTTTCTACATCAACTAAATGGTGTTTCCTGGTACAAAGTACAATGATTTAAGGATTTCCAAAATGGTTTATGGAGAGTGGGTAGCTCTGCTCCATTCATGTTTTCTACTTTCACCTTCCCCCTCCCCATTTTCTTTATTTGGAGAACCTCGTATAGTTAAATAAGAGTGCTAGAACTCACTCTTTTCAATACATACTCCCCATTGGTTGAAATTGATGTTGGTGCCTTTGGGTTGAGAATGGAACCCACCAACTGAGGGTTGTGGTCCACTTAATTAGTGTGATCCACATAAATTTCACACAATGAAAGAGAGTGTGCTACTAGCATTTCTCACCCTCAAACCAGGTTGCTATTTATTTGGTCTTTGCTTTGTACAGCATATGAAATTGTTCCGAGAAAACGTCTTGATTTCTGTGGCAGCCTTCGTTTGCTCTTCTCAAGATCCTATGGAGTATTTGGGCCCTCTATAAATTGTCATGCAACTCTCCCCTAAATTGGACCATTGATTGGTTATTGATTGATGTTTGAAAATCAGTACATATGCTTACTATCTATGACTGTTTTCTGGTTATGATAAGGTCATACTGTCAATTCTTGTATGATGATTTAACTGTCTTGTGCCTTTAAACAAACAGAATTTGTTTTTCTTTTAAGTTAAAATTCCTTGTCATGATCTATATTGCTTTTTGTTCCTAGAAAATGGATAATCACATAGGGAGGCAGTTAATGTGGTGAACTACTTGATCACTTTGACATGCCTTTCCTTTATAATTTTCAGTACCCTTGAAACCACTGAGCCGAAAGCTGTTTTCATCATGGATATAGATCTCCGGTTACCTTCCGGTGAACATGATAAGGAGGATGAAGAAACAACTACAATTGATAACATGTTGGACAGTGAAGAAAAACTGCATAATGGAGGTATAGATGGCAGAAATATAGTTGATGCTAGTATTGAGGTACATGCTCTAAATGGTGGAGATTTGAATTCACCCACAGTTGATATTGTAATGTTTAAGGAAGATACAAATCTTGAGCCGCTTTCTGGCATGGAATTTGAGTCTCATGGGGAAGCTTATTCTTTTTACCAAGAATATGCTCGGTCAATGGGATTCAACACTGCTATACAAAATAGTCGTCGTTCTAAAACATCAAGAGAATTTATAGATGCAAAATTTGCTTGCTCTAGATATGGAACAAAACGAGAGTATGATAAATCATTTAATCGACCACGTGCTCGACAGAACAAACAAGATTCTGAAAATTCAACTGGTCGAAGATCTTGCTCTAAGACTGATTGTAAAGCAAGCATGCATGTAAAAAGAAGGTCAGATGGAAAATGGGTTATACATAGCTTTGTGAAAGAGCATAATCATGAGCTTTTACCAGCCCAGGCAGTCAGTGAACAAACAAGAAGAATGTATGCGGCAATGGCTAGGCAGTTTGCTGAATACAAAACTGTGGTTGGTCTCAAGAATGAGAAGAATCCATTTGATAAAGGTCGGAATTTGGGCCTGGAATCTGGGGAGGCTAAACTCATGCTTGATTTTTTCATACAGATGCAAAATATGAATTCTAACTTCTTTTATGCAGTAGATCTTGGTGAAGATCAACGTCTGAGGAATCTTTTATGGATTGATGCTAAAAGTAGGCATGACTATATCAACTTTTGTGATGTAGTGTCATTTGATACCACGTATGTTAGAAACAAATATAAAATGCCTCTTGCACTTTTTGTTGGAGTGAACCAGCACTACCAATTTACGCTTCTTGGATGTGCCTTGATATCAGATGAAAGTGCTGCCACATTTTCTTGGCTATTTCGGACATGGCTGAAAGGAGTTGGTGGTCAAGTTCCAAAAGTGATCATCACTGACCATGACAAGACATTGAAGTCGGTTATTTCAGACATCTTTCCTAATTCTAGTCATTGTGTTTGCTTATGGCATGTATTAGGGAAGGTATCTGAAAATTTAGCTCCTGTAATTAAAAAGCATGAGAATTTTATGGCAAAATTTGAAAAATGCATTTATAGGTCCTTGACCAGTGATGATTTTGAGAAGAGATGGTGGAAAATTGTTGATAAGTGTGAACTTCGAGAGGATGAATGCATGCAGTCATTGTATGATGATAGAAAGTTATGGGCACCAACATTCATGAAAGATGTTTTCTTAGGTGGTATGTCTACTGTCCAGCGATCTGAGAGTGTAAATTCCTTCTTTGACAAATATGTGCATAAGAAGACCTCTGTCCAAGATTTTGTAAAACAGTATGAATCAATCTTGCAAGACAGGTATGAAGAGGAAGCAAAAGCAGATTCTGATACTTGGAATAAATTGGCAACCTTAAAAACTCCTTCACCTTTGGAGAAGAGTGTTGCAGGGATTTTCACGCATGCAGTATTCAAGAAAATTCAAGCTGAGGTTGTCGGTGCAGTTGCCTGTCATCCTAAAGCTGACAGGCAGGATGATACAACCACTGTTCACAGGGTTCATGACATGGAAACAAATAAAGACTTCTTTGTTGTGGTGAATCAAGTGAAGTTCGAGTTGTCTTGTATATGTAGGTTATTTGAATACAGAGGTTATCTATGTAGACATGCATTGATTGTTCTCCAGTATTCTGGACAGTCAGTGTTCCCATCTCAATATATTTTGAAGCGGTGGACAAAAGATGCAAAGCTTAGGAATATAATTGGCGAAGAATCTGAACACATGCTGAGTAGGGTGCAACGGTACAATGATTTGTGTCAGCGAGCACTAAAGCTTAGTGAAGAGGGATCATTGTCTCAAGAGAGTTATAGTATTGCATTCCATGCGCTACATGAAGCACACAAAAGTTGTGTGAGTGTTAACAATTCTAGTAAAAGTCCTACAGAAGCTGGTACATCAGGAGCTCATGGTCAGCTTTCCACTGAAGAAGATACACAAAGTAGAAATATGGGCAAGTCAAACAAAAAGAAGAATCCAACTAAAAAGAAAAAGGTTTGTTGTCTATAAGAACTTGACTTCTACACTTTCATGTTTTTGCTATCATGACCAACTATTTGACTTGCAGGTGAACTCTGAAGCGGAAGTGATGACAGTTGGGGGGGCACTAGACAACTTGCAACAAATGGTTTGTCCTCCTCCAATTAGTTAACCCTTAAAATTGTGTTTGACCTTATAGTCTTGGGGAGTAAGAACTTGTAGACGAAATTCAGGATTGATGTCAGGATATATTTATTTGTGAGCCTAGAGGGAAAAAGTTATGAAACATTACATGTGAATTTCAACTTATTTATACGAATACATGTGTCTGCTTGCTTGAATTACACTGCACTTCAGTTTAAAGGAACCTTCTTTTGTAGGAAAAATTCAGCACAAGAGCTGCAGTAACCCTTGAAGGTTATTATGGTACACAGCAGAGCGTGCAAGGAATGGTATGAATATGACTTACTGAAGTTCTAATATTTTACAATATATATTTACTGAGTAAACTATATACATTTTTTTATTTGATGATGGTGTAGTTGAACTTAATGGGACCAACCCGTGATGATTACTATGGGAATCAACAGACTCTTCAGGGGCTGGTGCGTAGAAGAAATTGTGATGATATTTTTGTTAAATATATTTTACTGTATAATAATATAGAAACTGTTTTTACGTGTGTAGGGACCAATAAGTTCGATACCAACCAGTCACGATGGTTATTATGGTGCTCATCAGGGTATTCCTGGTCTGGTATGGTTCACTAAAGCCAAGGATAATTTTCTTTCCTCATAATGTTTGATGAATTCTTATCCGTACTAAACGTGCAGGCACAACTAGATTTTTTGCGAACTGGTTTCACATATAGCATTCGGGTTAGTATGGTAATTCAAACCTTTTTTATTAGCATTTTCTTTCTGAAGGGCACTTCTATAAACTGCTTCATTGTGGCAGGATGATCCTAACGTGAGAGCAACACAGTTGCATGAGGATCCATCAAGACATGCATGATTATCATCTTCCTTTGGAACAAGGTAGTTTATATTTTGAGTCAACCCTTGTGATTAAATGAGCAATTTCATTGAAGACGAATGTTTGAAGTTGTGCTTCAAATTGTTCCTATTTATAGGCTGATGAAGCGAGAGCTACTAGATGATTTTCTGGCGTTGAGAATGGAATACCTCTTGGCCCCATTTGAGGTTATAGTGGAAAACCTCCAAATCCAGTATTTGTAATATAATACTGTTATATTAATTAATAATATAATATAGGATAACTGCAGTTAACGTCTATTATAAATATTAATAGATATTGTAAAGCTTTAGCGATCAACCTCATTTGGAGATTGTTGTATTATATACTTATTCTTTAGGCTACTTGAGAAATTGTAATTATGAAATATTTGTTAGGAATGAAGTATTTCGCATGCTTATTTCCTTTAGTGCAAATGCTACAATCTTACATTTATAATTTTATTTTCACCTTTTGTCCAGATCTTCTGTATGTATAAGTGTCAAATTACAACTTTTTCCCCATTGAAGCATCTTTGTGCACGAGTCCTGAATGCATGTTCATAGTCGCATGATAGATTGTAGTTAAAACACTTTATGTTTTCCTGCATCAACACGTGTTTTCGAACTATATAAATCAATTATGTCTCTGTTTATGTGACAGAAATTCGTAATACTTTAGTGAAAAGATGACGTAAAAAAAGTCATAGATAACAATTACTTCGAGTATTTTCAATAATACACAATACCAAGTTGATTTTTCTCACATATCTCTGCACTTTAGAGATGAAAACATTAAATTTGAAGGCTTCATTCTCATTTTTCACCAAATCACCTCAAATCTGAATCATTCCTTACTGTACAACAATACTTTATTGGAAGCAAATGAAATGTAAATATATATTGGAAAACATATAATAGACTTTCCTCATTCTAATGAATAAAAAGTGAAAATAACAATAATATTAACTTTTCATTGTACTTATAAATATGAATAGTCTGTAGCTAGTATCATTCCAAACAATATTCTTGTCATATTGCTAAATTTTCAAAGGAATTCATATAGATCAATATTTTAGATTTTAATTGTTTCACTTGGTGTTTTCTTTGGTTGACATATTCTTCATTCAGTGAGTGTTTTTATTGGCACCTCAATTAGTCGTCTCCACACATGACCAAGCTCTAATGGTCAAGATTCCACCATTATACTTAGGTTCGTTATATGGATCAAAATGTGCTTGCCTTAAGTTCACTCTTTCCTTTTCACATTTTTTAGAAAGCATGCAAAACATAAAATGGGAAAAATGTAAATGGGAAAGTGGAGTAGCAGACTTTACCAGAATATGACAAGAAAGAACAAAGAAGAAATATGAAAATGAATGGTTGGATGCACAGAAAATAAGGCCACAATGTGCATAAACTAAATCGTGCCTTAGATTTTGAGTTTCTTTTAGAAAATACTGTAATTTTTTGTGCTAATTGATAGATTTGGCTATGTTTCAGAAAAATATTATAGTTTTAGATATGTTGTTATTAAGGTAAACAACTTCATTATAAAAATAGTCATGAGAATTTTGTATTTTTTTGTTGAAATTGATAGTTTAAATAAGGATTTCAGCTTTTCTAAAGTATCAATTAAAGTAATCACTTTTTTTCGTTTTTACTTTTGTATTTTTTTAATTATTTATATATTTAGAAACTAAAATTATTGATGTAATTGATTCAAAATTTATGAAAATTTTTAATTATAATACTGTTATTTTATATTTTTTAAAATTCTATTTAGTTTTTTTTTTCTCAGGATATGGTTATTTTATGTTTAGATTATCAACTTTGATTTTTTTAAGTTAAGCTTGCTAAAAGGAGTTTTCTTTGTGTGATTCAAAAGATTAAATAAAAATTGAAATAAATTATGATAAATATTTAAAATTGTATATTTGTTTAAGTAACGTTAAAGCATAGATAGTAGTTCAAAACATTCATCAATTGAAAATGTTGTATAAATTAACTACTAATATGTAGATTATAATTATTTAACTCCTTAATTAAAATAATTGACATAAGATATAAAATTATTTGAATTATGTTTATTGTTATGTTATGGAAATTAAATGTGGATTTAACAATTGTCTATTAACCAGGACATTTAACAATTGTATATATCGTGAAATAATACTTAATGTTATGTCATTTTATGAACCAATAATCTTTCATATATAAATTTTGTTATATTAGTTAGTTATCGTTGTATATTTCTAGTGAACGTTCTAATCATTTTGTAGCGATATATAAAGGTATATCATACTTGTTGCATAAGTGTTAAAAACTTTGTATCTAGTACCATTTATTACAAAATACAAGAGACATTTTGCTTTTCAGAAGTACATATCATTTTTCCCTAAATGAAAAAAAGAGCTAAAAAGCTTCAAATATTTGTTTTAATAATGATTGATACTCTAATTTCTTAAAAGAAACCTTTCCAAAATTCAAGACACTATCAAGATTTCATAAAAACTCAACTACATTGGAATGACAAGACTATAATCTAGAAGTTTTTACCACAAATATTTAACTGAGGTATTATAATTAGAGAAGTCTAATAATAACAAGAACAATGGTTCCTTGTATGCAGATGTATCAAATAGCTAATATATTACTAAGCAACAATAACTAGAAGAAACATCCATTGATGCTCATATCTACAAATTTGTCCATTCAGCTACAAATGTCAAAATGAAGCTGATGTAGTTCGACGAATCTGGTATCTTGGTTTTTGAGCTGCCACACTTGATACTACCTTCTCTACCTCCTGAGAATCAAACACAAAAATTGTCCAAATTTATTTTGTAAATGTTCTACCTCAATAAAAATTAGATAATACCCTCAATAATTTTAAAGCATGAATCAAACCTTTTGTCTCCTCAACTTTTCATTTTCTTCTTCTAGAACCGATACTCTATGCTCCAATTCAATTGTGTAAGCCTGTTCATTATATATATTATCACTTAGGCTAAGAAAAAATTCACTAAAATACTATAACATAGCATCAAAAGAAAGAGAATAATACCCACTTGTTTCCTTGCCCTAGAACGTGCAGCAGATTCTCTATTCTTGATCATCCTTTTTTGTTTCCTTTCATAGCTCTTATCTACCATTTCTTCTGATGAACCCCTTTTTCGACCACGTCTAACGTATGAAGACAATGCCACGTCACCATCTGCATGTCCATTGCATGAAACACTACTTCGTGTGTGTAACGTTTGTGCCATGTTCTGACCAGTCATATAAATCCCCATCAAACCTTGTTGGTATTGTGTTTGTGGATACTGCATCCAAGGACCATGTTGAGGAAACTGTTGTGTCACTACTTTTGGATCAACAACAACTCTAGTAGTAGTAGTACTAGAACATGGTTCAAAAACAACCCCTGCTTTCACCAACAAATTCTCCAATGTCATCTCTCCCAATGTGGGTTCTCTCTCTTCTTCTTCACACTTCTTCTCCTTGTTGTTGTTGTCTTTGCTTCCTTGCAAGTCTCTCCAAACCTCATCAACAGTTTTCTTTCTGAGAGAAGTGGTTAAGGAGAAAGTAGGGTGAGTTGTATCCATAAGGGTGGATTGATTTGCTTCAGCAGTGTACACAAACTTTAGAAGCTCATCAAGGTTCATGCTCCTTAGTGGTTTTCCTGTGTCACCTAGTTGATTCTGAACTTCATTCAGTGTGAGACTGTACATGGACTTTTCTCTCACCAACGGGTGGTGTAGTGCATGTTTTTCATTATCATCACAACCATCACCACCTTGAGACCCCATGATTTGGATCCTGAAAACCAATTGTCAAAGTTGATAATTCCCTGCTTAGTTAACAACTTTTATCATTAAAACTTGAATAAATACAAATCTTCTATCATAATTATTATTCTGTCTTAAGTATCTAATCGTGAGTCTAAATTTCATATGGAGTAGAATTAAAAAAGTTGAATTAACATATAAAAAAACCTATAAACTCAATGTCTTAAGATTTTAAGTTAAAAATAGTGTCATTTTTCTATATAAGTTTTGATTCAGTTCTCATTCTTATTTATCTTTCTTACGTATTTTTCTCATATTTTTAAAGTAAGATAAATATATCGAAACGAAATTTCGAGTTCTAAAACAAATAATAACTCAAAAACAATGAAATCATTCAATAAAAATACTGTTATGGTTATTATTGTGACAATTTTAAGTTGGAAACAAAATATAAGCATGAAAAGATCAATAAGTAATGTTCTTTTATCCCATTAATTTTGAAATTGAAAGGATTCAAATCAATCCAAAAAGAATGAAACTCATAATTTAATAATATTTTCAACTATTTTATTTAAAAAATGAAAACAGTGATATGATATCAAAATGACAACTATTATATATAAAAGAATGTGATGGAATTGGGATCTAAGAACTCATTTTAAACCTTATTTCCTTAGTGTCATACTAGCATTTTAAATAAACACTTAGAAATTTGATCAAAATTTTCACATAAAAAAAACATCTTGTGTTTCTCTCCCTATAAGCATCAAAAGGTCCGTGAAGAACATTGATCCTTTACACCCAGACTCAAATACATATACTTCAAATAATTCCCATTGAAACCCTAAACCCCACATTCAAGATGATAAAGCTCCTCCGAAAATTCCACTCCAAAACCCTTAATTAAGAGTATATATACACTAATTTTATCTTGAAATAAAAAATGAAAAATAAATAGACAAGGAAAGATTAAATAAGAACCAAATGAACAGAGGACGAAAGGGTTAAAAACACAAAAACCAAAATATACAAGAATAATGGTTTGCATGCAAACCAATCCAGTGGCAAAAAATAAGATCAAACCCAACCCAATTTCGATTTTTTATCAGTGACAAGTTCCAATCTTAACATCATCACAAGAGAAAAGACATGAAAGGGTGTGTTAAAATGAAAAGTGTACCTTGTGTATAAGAAGAGCGATCTGAAAAATTGAGATTTGAGAGTGTCTCAGAAACACAAAGCTTAGGAATACAACGTGTGTTGTGAGTGCATGTTATGTTTATATATAACATTGTTGATGTTGTAATGTGGTCGGAAAAAGACAATGACAATAGCAGTTAGGGATGAGTGAAGAGAGAGAATCACAAAACCAAATCACAAATTTTCCTCTGTTCATACTTCACATAAAACAATGTTCGGTTTCATTATTACTTTTTGTCGGGCACAAAATTGCATGCATCAACATTCCTCGAATAAACCGTGAACTTTGATTATCTATCTTTAGAAAACCATGTTAATATATTTGTATTAATTATACGCGTATAAATCATTAGTGTATTATTAATGCTAATGAACGCGCATGTATTTTTAAATTAAGGAAACAAAACTCAGATTATTTAATAAAAATATTTATTATATTGAGACTCGTTTTTATATGTTACAAATTATTATATAGTTTTTACCTTATTGATATTAATATAAAGAAAAGGCAATAAATTTACTCTCTTAAATATAGTTTTTTCTATTGATTGAAATGAATTAAAATTACAAAATTGTGTTGGGTGAGAAATTTCATAATTTTTAATAAATTTGAAAATATTGAATTTGATTTAATCTCATTTTAAATTGTTTCATTTTTCAAATGTTTTATTTGAGTAACATAATTTAAATTTCTAAGACATTCAAATATATTTGATTTGATTTTATCTCTTTGTTGAATGGTTTCATTTTTCAAATGTTTTATAATTTATTGAATTTTATTTTTTTTTTGTTTGGCTAAAATATTTTAATTACAGGCTGTAAAAAATTATTTAAATATCAAATAATTGTTAATAATTTAAAAATACCAATATAGGTGATTTTTTAAGTCAATCCTGATTGATGTTATTTTTTTTTCAAGGTTCATCGAGATTTGTTTAATTGGCATTGACAATTTTTTTTCTTGATTAACATCGGTCGATATTATTTTCAGTTTATGTCAACTGTAAATTATTTAGGCTAACACGAGTGTGGTTATTCTAACACTAGCAAAAAATAATTCTAATTAATGCTAACCGAAAGTCTCCCCATCAACATTAGAAAAAAAATCCTAACAAATTATTGATAAAGAGCATTGTGTCCATGATAAAAAAAACCATGGTAAATATGGACAAAAAATAATTATGATTTATACAAAACTCTTAAGTTGGAGGTGCAACGGGGAAGCCAAAACATCTATGGTAATAAATGAAAGGTTTGAGTTGTAGGATTGTTCATTCAAGCTTTTAAGGAAGGGCTTTTGGTTGAATTCTTGGATGAATTTTTGATGAATTCTTAAATAATGTGATTTTAGGAAAATCTCAAAAATGAAAACTGTTAAAGAAAATACAAGAAACAAATATAATGATAGGAATTAGATGAACACCTTGCGCTACCTAAATCTATGAGATAAGCAAGACAGTGATTCGCAACTTGTGACATAGTCCACAAGATAATAATCAATGCTAGGAATTGGAAAGAATCTTGCGCCACTCAAATCTATGAGATAAGCAGGATGGTGGTGAATCGTCACTCGTGACTTAACTCACAAGATAAGCACCCCAAGAAATAAACTCTCTACTTCTCTTTTGATGAACTCCAATGCGCTACCAAGAGATAAGTTATAAAGTGTCACTCTAGGATAAGCAAAGGAGAAACACCACTTGAGATATTACACACTTAAGATTTTCAAAATTTCCTATTCATCATTCAAATCTACCAAAATGAGTAAAATAGATATCCTTATATAAAATTCATGGTGAAAGAGGAATAGACAAACTCATTTCTTCCCTTGTTTTATGTTCAAACTAAGCATAGAAAAATAAAAGAAAAATTACATTTATTTTTATTTTTTTTAAATCACATCATCTTTCCATTCTTCAAGAAGATTCGTCTCGAATTTTAGTTTAACTAATCTCCAAAAGTTCATACTGCCCTTCATGTGTTTGATAAAATGCTTGAACCGTCATACATAATATCCAAATTTTATGGGCCCAAAATGTGTTGGCCGCCCAATCAAATTAATTACATTACATTAATAAATTCAATTACATCAATAATTTCAATTAAAATAGTCCAATTCATATCTATCAAAAAAATTATATTTTTAGTATTGATCAAGAAAACCCTATCTAATATCAATTAAGAAATAACAATCTTTTAAGAAAACAAAACAATCATAATAATAATGTAAATCAAAAAGATAACTTTAATAAAAACCTAAGTCGACACCAATAAAACAATCATAATAATGTAAATCAAAAGATAACTCCTATTAACTTCAATAACAATAAAAACCTAAGTATGACATCAATCAAAAGTAGTCATCTCTAACATTTGTCAGAAAAATCCTAACCAATACTGATCAAGAAATAATTCCAACCTGCATTGTAAAAGAAAAAAAAAACTTTAATTCCTATTGATTAAAAAAACATGACTAACATCATCTAAAAATAACCTCAGTTGTATAAATTGAAAACATAAGTTGTTTGATATTAGCCAAAAACATCATTAATGATTACTAAAAATAACTTTAACTAACATTGATTGGAAAATAACTATGACTTAATATCACCAGTAAAATATCTTCCATGATGTTGAGTGAAAAATAAATACAATCAAATTTAGTAAGAAAGAAATATTCATCAATATTTATTAGAAAACAAAGTTGAGATGAAGACACTTAAATCTCGACCAAGCCAGCAATATTTGATTTTAATCAAGCTAATGACATATTAATCAAAATCGAGTTGATCAGAAGATAGAAAGAGAAAGTGAATTAAAAAGAAATCAAGTATGTTAATAGTTATATGTACTTGTAGGCTAAGAAAAAGGAAGGAAATGATTTAAGAATAATAATTTTCAATTCCAGATTTAATGAAGTAGAGATTTTAGACTAAGCATAATGAGAAGTTTAGAGAGAATAAATGAGGCACAATTTTGTTAAAACCATACACAGAGGGTTGAAGCAAAATTTTACTCTCCATTAGTATGTTTTTAAGATGATTATTATTGACTTTTTTTTTCTCTTTATTTATTGGTTAAAAAAAGTGTACTCTACTTTGTGTAAAATGGAATTTATGATTTAAGATTTTTTTATTGTTGATTAATGCAGGTTTTGAATGTTAAAGGCGTTAAAGGCATTGAATCTTCTGTGTTTAAGTTTTTAAATTTTAATTTATGGTTATATTATATACAATATTTGATTTTGTTTGATATTTTAAAAAGAAAAATAATGATATAAATTTTAATAAATTTTAAGATTAATTCAATCTTATAAAATTGACTTATAAAATAAAAAATTATATTTATCTATAAATTAATTAAAATGTTTTATGTAAGATTTTTAATAAAATATGTTTATTTTTTCTTAACTTACTCCAAATATAATAATAAATTTTCAATGGTTATTTTCCTTTTTCTGAAACATTATCAATAAGGAAATAATGGACCAACTCAAATGCATATGTATAGACTTAACATCTACATCATATTCTTCTCAAGTTTTTAGATAGCTTTATAATGAAAAGAAGAAAAATGAACTTATTTAAAGGACCAATTTGAACTTTTAAAAAATGAAGTAATAAATGTTAACATAAAAAACGATAAAAACTTAGAATTTAGCTTAATCTTTGTTACTCTCGACTCCTAATTTTTATAATTTATTTTATAATTTTTTTATTATATTATGTGACCCTTAAATGATTTTGGAATTTTCTTTTACTCTAAAAAAAAGTTATCATATAATATATTTAAGATGGTGATATGACATTATAATTATCTATTAATATTGTTATAAAGAAATTATTCCTTTCATGTTTATATTTTATATTTTAATTTTATTTTACTTTTAATATATTTTAAAATTAAAAAATTATAACAATATATAAACAATATTCTCTTTTAGTGTAAACATTTAATATTTTTATTTTATTTTAAAATTCAAAAAGAAAAGATAAAAATAAAAATATATTATTTAAATATTAAAGTGATGATCGTATAATTATCAATTATTTTTATATAATTACCTTTTTTAATATTTTTTTCTTAAAATATATCTAGACACATAAGTTAGAGAACTAACAAAATTCAAAAACAAAAACATTTTATATAATTAATTAGTTATTTAAAATTTGTTTCAACATAAATCACTACACTTCCCGTGTAGTTTTTGTTTTGAAATTCATTACTTTATCACAATTTTATTATGTCTTTCATAATTAAGTGAGGAATGTATCTTTAAACTGCTTTTAACTTTAACTTTTAAATAATATGAGATTATTATAAATAAGTTTCTATTCAAGGGTTAAGAAAGTAAAGATTCTAAAGACAATATAAATGTTTTAATTTTAAGTCTATTGAGATAATATTGTTATAATCAATTATCACATATGAAGTATTGTTTACCTAGGAGCTTAGAGTTTCGAGGTCATAATTTTGCCTTTAAAAGGTGTTTTAAAGGGTTAAGCGAAGAATGTCTACTTAAATTGTCTTTAACCTCCACTATTAGGTAACATGTGACTATTGGATATACCAAAAATATTCTTACTGAAATTGAGCATAAATCATCCAAGATAGATTGAAAAGGTTTGAAGGAAGTTGAGTTGGAGATTGAGTTAAATCCTCTAAAAAATAATTATGAGCTATTGAGGAATATCAAAAAGATGTCCAATTCTAAAAAATTATTTAATGCTCAGGTTAGTAAGATGTATAAAAATTTTAGTAACTACCAAAAAATTAACTTAAACAACTATTTCAAAAGTTATATTTTTACAACCAATTTTAGATTAGAATTTTTCCAGTCTTTATGTTCAAGGCTTAATTTGATTTCTTTAGTCATTATGATTTATTTGAGATGGTATAATTTTTTATGCATATTAACGAGCGATTTTCAATCTTATGAGTTTTAACTTTTTTTTAAACATTATCATTATTTTAATTTTTAAGGGGTTACAACACTTATGTGGTCGTAAAATGTAACGTTTGAGTGTCAATATGTTTATAGATGAAACATCTTAAAGGCTTTCTTATCATAATTTTAAAATTTTTAACTTTTTCTTGCGTTATTATAGTAATTTTTGATGTAAGCATATTTTTTTTTTGTTTTCTTCACTATTATTTTTTTTCTTACTCTTCTTTTTAGACATACTCATTGTTAGAGTCAATTATTATATTTCGTTATTTTATTTTAAAAAATATTTTTTAAATAACTAAGTGTGTATTTAAACTTTTATTATTTTTGACTTATAAGAAATGTACCACTATTGAGTATATAAAAAATCAGTTTTATAATAAGATTTAAAAAAAAATTCTCTTTCAATTATGATATTCTAAGATTGATTTTCTTAACGTCACTTAACATTTTAAATAAATAAAGATAAGTAATTATATTATCTTATATATTATACCAATGTGACTAATATTTATAAGAATTGATTGTAATTATATATTATCATTATTTTTTCAATTCTTTATTTATTTTTATTATATTTAAAATATTTGGAAAAAACACTTGAGTAAAACGATTTGGCTTTGCAACCTTTTGTGAAGTAAAAATATTCTTAAACTCGGTCGAAAATATTTGGAGACCTGAGTTGAGAATAGAAATACTAATGTACAAAACAAACGTACTAAGACTTACGAAATAATTGGTAACGCATGCAAGTATCATATAATCAATTATAATTTTAGAGCAAAATACCTTTTTATTATATTTATATTATTTGATATAATAGTTATTTTGATAAAATTAATTATTATAATCGAGATTGTAATGATAAAAAATAAATACTGTATATTTAAATTTAAATTATTTTTAATCATGATATTATTATAAAATAATATAATAATAATGATTCTTTAAAGTAAAATAATATTATGTCATATTATACTTAAGAAGTATTATTATATGCCTAAATTACCAAATATTTTAATTTGATTAATGCATTATCAGCTTAATTTTAAACCTAAAGTCACATAATATTCTAATATTTATTAAGAAAATCAATATTTAATTATTAAATTAAAGAATTAAATGAAATAAAGAAATAATTAATTTTAAATGAAATATTATTATATTATTTTTCAACACTTAAATTATAATTAGGGTAAAGAAAATATTTTGGTTGAGAGAATGAATATACTATAGCTATATAAAATAAAATAAAAAGTATTGTTATATATTGAAATATAAAATATATTGTGATTTTTTTATTCTTAGTAATAGAAAATAATAAATATTATTAGATATTTAGTTACAAGCTATATTGTGGTTTTTTTATTCTAATAAAATTATAAACATAGGAAATAATAAAAATTGCTATATATAGTTAAAAAATATATTGTAGTATTCTAATTCTAATCTGTTACCAATATCATATAATATATTTACGTATAAAATATAATATGGTTTTGTGATTTTAATAAAAATTAGTTTTTTTTAAATGGATTATCATTTTCTCCTCTTATCTTATTGGAGAATTCTGAAAATATTTTAAAAGTCTGTTTTTAATTGATGTTTGAAAAGGGATTAGCATGAACTTAATATGTTATTCTTTATTATTTTATTTTTATATATTTTAGATATAAAATAGATTCCTGATTTTTTATTTATTATACGCACTACATTTTTATAAATCATACCTCTAATATTTTTTCATTTATTTTTATAGTGAAACATTTTCGTTTATTTTCATAGAAAAAACGTTTTTCATGTATAATTTTGTTAGTTCCCTAACTTCTTTTTCCCTCTAAAGTAGATTTTTGAAATCAAGATAAGAAGGTGCTCAAGTTCATCTGTAATAAATGCTTGGGTGTATTAGATGAAGATCTTAAAGAATATTTATATTTTAAAATATTTGTTTTATTTTGTTAAGGTTTTGGCATTCTTTATTTCATATGATTTTTTGAAGTAACACATACTTTTGCAGGTGATGCAAGCTCATCTCTTATTTTTTTATTTTATTTATTTATTCAAATATAAAAAACTGTAATTTTTAAAAAATATAGAAAAAATTAGGAGAAAGAGAAATATATTTCAAAAAACAAATATAAAATTTGTAATTTTTTTAGGCAAAAATAAGCAAAAAAGTATTTATTTGTTATGCTAAACCCTAAATCTCTGAAGCTTGCTCTGTACCTTTCTTTTTCTCGCGGGACGCAAACGCAGAAGCTAGTTTGAGATTTTCCTCTGTAAAGCGAAGAAACAGTGCCTTGTGAGAACGCGCGTTTTGAAGCGAAACAAACAGTGCCTTGTGAGAACGCGCGTTTCAATGGCGGGAGGGAAAGCGAAGAAGGAGAAGGCGAAGGCGCAGCAGCACATGCCGTACCAAGGAGGAATCTCCTTCCACAAATCGAAGGGGCAGCACATTCTCAAGAACCCCTTGCTCGTCGACTCCATCGTGCAGAAATCTGGCGTCAAACCCACCGACGTCGTCCTCGAGATCGGTCCCGGTACCGGAAACCTCACCAAGAAGCTTCTAGAAGCCGCCAAGAAGGTCGTCGCCGTCGAGATCGATCCCCGCATGGTTCTCGAACTCCAGCGACGGTTCCAGGGCACCCCTCACTCCAACCGCCTCACGGTATGAAAACAAAATGCAATTTCACTTTCTCTGTTTTTCAGTTTTCAGTTGTCAGGAAAATCAATTCCACTGTGAAATCTCAATTTTTTAGTCAATAATTCAAAATGATTGATTCTGTAAAAGTAGGAAATAACCAGAAACTTGAGTTGTTAGGAGTTGTAAAAGTGCTTATTTGAATGAGTTATGCATTAAGTGCATGCAGATGAACACAGAGAATCTGTTTGGAAGAGCTTATTTACAACTTATTTTAACTTGTTTTGTAACATGGATGCTTGTGTAAGTGTTTGGAAGAGGTTGTTTGCAATTTATTTGAACTTATTTTATAGCTTGGATCCTACTGTAACTGTTTTTCCTAACATGTTGTTGTGTTATGTTTTGGATTTTTCATGGTTACAGGTTATCCAAGGTGATGTGCTGAAAACTGAACTTCCTTATTTTGACATATGTGTGGCAAACATTCCCTACCAAATATCTTCTCCTCTCACATTCAAGTTGCTCAATCACCAGCCTGCATTTAGAGCTGCAATCATAATGTTCCAGAGAGAATTTGCCATGAGACTGGTTGCTCAGCCTGGTGACAAACTATATTGTCGTCTTACTGTGAACACTCAACTCCATGCTCGAGTCTTCCACCTCCTCAAAGTTGGAAGAAACAACTTCAGGCCCCCTCCCAAGGTTGATTCCTCTGTAGTGCGAATTGAGCCCAGGAAACCCCGTATTGAAGTTAAGCAAAAGGAATGGGATGGGTTTTTGCGAATTTGTTTCAACAGGAAGAACAAAACACTTGGTTCGATATTTAGGCAGAAGAGTGTGATCTCCTTGCTTGAAAAGAACCACAGAATTGTGCAGGCGCTGCAACTTGGGCAAGAAGATTCGTTGAAGGAAGCAGATACCAAAATGGACTTTGCTAGTTTTGGTGATGATCAGGGTATGGAGATGGATGATGATGGAGCAGATGATGATGAAATGGAAGTTGAGGATGGGGAAGCTCATGAGGTGCAATCTGAATTCAAGGACAAGGTTTTGGGTGTTCTGAAAGAGGGAGATTTTGAAGAAAAGAGGTCGTCCAAGCTCACATTACAGGAATTCCTATACCTGCTTTCTCTGTTTAACAAAGCTGGCATACACTTCTCCTAATTTCAGATTGGCGATTTTCTTGATTGCTTCTTTAGTTTTAAATCTACACTATTTTTTGCTTATTAGTCTTATCCTTAGGCTGCAGTTTTCAAAGAAAGAGTGGTATCAGCTAAATTTTTCTTAAGCATTGTATTTTTTTGAGCTCCTTCATGGATGTGTACTACTTCATATAATCTATAGTGTTTTGGTTAAATGTTGTTCTTCCTTCATTACTTTATGAGGATCTGCATCTGCAGCTTTCTGTGTGGTGTCATGTTCATTCTTTTTTGGAAAATATTCTCATTTTCTCTTTTTGATGCAACCTGATTGGCAGTCTGAATTGCGGATAATGATTGTGAGGCATATTGCAGTATATATGAACCAATATTTACATAGAGCTATGTTTTGTCACACGCAGGTGAAATTTCAACATCTGGTACTAAAATTTATTAAGTAGTCTTTGGGTGATTTGAGGCGTATGAAATTCTAAGGGTGGAAATGAATAAATGTCTACACTACTTGGATTAATACACTTTCAAAGGTTTTGTAATAGAATTATTGATGTCTCTTTGACATGCTGCGTTTTTTAATGGTGTTTCAAATAAATATTGAACCCCTTTATGGTCATGGTCATAATGAGCTCGTTATAGTGGACACTGAAATGAGTTGTTTCATGTGCTTTTATTTTGTTACTTAGGTTAAAATTGAACAGCTAGATCTTGATTCAGTGTAGGCCCATTGATGATGAGAAAGTGGAGAAGTTAATGATTATTTGTTCTCGAAATTGCATGGCAGCATTTGGTTTGGACCTCATAAGTTAATGTTTTGAAGGTCACGGCGATTTCGTGAGGAAAAAAGTGATAATGTAGTCCAGACAGGGGCATTATACAAATCAATCAAATTTTACCAATTTCGATATTCATACTGGCCAGTCTTACTCTTTTGCTTTCCACTGACCAGAATGCTAGTACAGACTACTATATTGTTGCAGATGCCTGGTTTGTGAATGAATCATTGTAGCAGAAGGTTACAGGTGTTTCAATTTTACACTAATCAAATTCCAAGGACCAGCAAATGGTTCCCTCTCACCCCCCAGATGATTTTTATGGCAAGACAGCTTTGATGAACCAAACAAGAAGTGTCAGGTTTGTCACTCAGAATTTGATATCACAGTGATTGCAGTTAATGTTACGTTATGCTTTGAACTATTTATCCTTTAGTTCACCTGATATCCCATATAACGTAAACATATTTCATTCTGTTATATGGTATTCAATCTAAATTATCTGATTGTTCAGTAAATGGATTGAAAAATGATCATGGTAGTCATTGTCAATGAGGCTCATGTATTATCAAATTCTTCCACTATATAATTTTATGAAAGATTTTAGAAGCTTGTTAATTTTTTTCTATTGACTTGAGAAGTTTAACTGACATAGACATATCAGTTTCCGTATTTGTTCATCGTTTATGATTTCACATAGTTGTGTATTAACTGAATCTTTCATATGCTGTTGAGCGGACAAAATACATCTGCTAGTGGTGCTCCCCGGAATCCTCAAGGTATGGGCTCCATCAATATAAGTGATGCTTATGTGTTAAAGGACGGGCTACTATTTAATGGCATCCCATTTCTCAAGCCTGACCCTTTTCAGCTTGCTGACCTGCATCAATTAAGAGGAATACATAAGCTTGATTTTCCCAACAAGCCAATGAACGTAATACCAATAATTGACTGGTCAATTATCAATGCTACATATAAGGGCATCATCGAGGTTATATTGCAAAACAATGACTCCTCTATTAAAGACTTTCATCTGGATGGCTACTTTTTTTGTAGTTGGGTGAGAATCTCTTTTCCTTCCTTTTGTTCTTGTAGTACAATATTATCTATCTTAAAAGGTGGACTTTGAGTCTAATTTTACCTTACAAAATCATCTTACAAGATAATATTATAATATAGTCATATCTTTAGTCGATATGAGATCTTTGACACACCTTTTCAAGTTGAGAACTGAACGTCACAAGTCACAAACATGAGAATAGAGGAGTTCGGATAGTGGGTGACACTATATGTCCAATAAACTTCGCTGGAATAGACTTTAATAAGTTGTGATTTCATTTTAGAAAGTAGACTTTAAGTTTAATTCAATTTTACAAAATCTATTTGTAAAGTGACGTTGAATCCACTTATATATTATGATGTAACAATATCTCTAATTGATATAAGATCTCTAAAATTTTGTGATTATAATTCGTAAAATGATTTCTTGAATCTAGGATGAATTATGGTGATTGGACAGAAAATTCTAGAGGCTCTTATAACAAGTGGGATGCAATATGTCACTGCACAACTCGAGTAAGAAATTTCCATGCAAAAATGAAAAAGGGCGATATGGTCGGATTGGACTATTTTTATAGTGAAGTTTTTTATGCTCTTTAAAAATTCTATTATGTTCATGTTAATTTATGTATTTTTTCCAATGTTCATAAAAACTAGAAGCTTTGATGCCTATAATACTTGGTATGAGATCTAGCCAGAAACTTAAAATATAATTGCATATCTATCTAGTCAATATGTTGCATTTATGACTTTTTAAATGTTTCAAGATTTTCATACGATCTGCACGTGCTAGCTAAGGAATAGAGATTGAATTCTATGTTAATGGTTGTCATGGACAGCAATCCTTTTATCGGTTCACAATATTGGATCATGGAACCTGAGCAGAAAACCTGGACAGGTGGTACCTAGGCCAAGAAAATGGTACCCAAGAGCTTGCAGAAGTACACCATATTTCTGATGCTGCATTGACATTGTTTTAGTACCTTTTGTCTTCTCTCCTTAAATATACTCTCTTTACCCGGAAGTTGAATTCTAATTTTTCTGGAGCTTCTACTTTGGGAGATAGCTTGAACCTTTTCACGTTGCTCCTGCTGTGATTTTTCTCATCCAAGCTAGTTAAGATTCCATTCTTCTGCTCTGTTGACATTTTTATAATTCCCAACAATGTGGTTACAGGATTGTGAAAAAGGTGCCGCTAGTAATTTCTTTGTCTAAAGAAAGTACAGATGTATTTGTTTAGTTATCACAATGACAATAGCAGTTAGGGATGAGTGAAGAGAGAGAATCAAAAATTTCAAATCAATAAAAACAATAAGTTTATGATTCTTTCTCTTTATATATGTATTAATTCTCTAATCAGTGTAAGACTTTAACTAACAATTGACTTCAACAATTTTATATTGGTACATTTAGTCATGATTATATTAGTTGTGATCTTTATTTGTTTTGATGTTTACCATAATATATATATATATATATATATATATATATATATATATATAAATTTCTTTTAAAGAAAATAATCAAAAGAATTTGATACCGATAAATAAAAAATAAATTTATACAATAGATCACTACACCATCTTTAATAAAAAATATTTTAAATTGGAAGTAGTTTCATACGAATTTATTCATAATTTATTTGATATTGAATTTGCTGGGTATTTTCTATAAAAAAAATTAAACATAGAAAAGAAAAAAAGGAAAAACAAGTTGAAAATTAAAAGAAAGTATTTATTCTTGTTGATTCTACCCTTTTTTTTTTTCAAGATGAAAGATGATAAAATAAAAATAAATAATTTTAAAAAGAGTAGCAGTTACTATATTATTTTTTTTTTCTTGCTTTTTCTCGTTTTTTTTCTTTATGCATCTTCAGTTAAACACCTGTAATTCTTTTTTTTTCTTTCTTGTTTATTTTCATTCTACTTATTTACTTAATATTATGGAGCTATTTTTATGAGATATACAAAGCCTTTGATTACTTCACTCGTCTTTTCTCTTTCATGGGTTCGCTCGAAACCCCAACCAGCGCGGAAAACGGTTCCGCTCCTTCCGCCGGCAACGGCAAATCCAAATCCGTCGACGGAGCGGATGCGGCGCCGGAGCCCGACATGTCGAAGCGGCGGAGATCGTCGGTGCTCCCCCTGGAGGTCGGCACTCGTGTCATGTGCCGGTGGAGGGACAGCAAATACCATCCCGTTAAGGTCATCGAACGCCGCAAGGTTCCCAACGCTATCCCCAGCGATTACGAGTATTACGTCCATTACACCGAGTGTAGGACACTTTGTCCTTCGATCTTTGTTCTGTTTCTCTCCATTTCGATGAATAGAATGAACGGTTATGGTTTCGGTTTCCTGGGTTGATTGGTTGGTTGGGCTGTGTGTTGATTTAGGGTTTATTTGGATTCAATTTGATTTGGTTTCGCGTTTTTTTTTTTTGTTAGCTCTGCTATAGTAGCATAGTGTTGTGGAGCGGCCCCACCAACTCTAGGGTTTTCCGTAGCGGAGTGGTTTGGTGTAGTTTCTGTAGCAGACTAAATAGCGGGCTGAATGGTGGCAGAAGCTGCACTATGTGTTGATTCCTAAAACATGCTATGAAGAGAGGCGTTGGGGCATTTTGGTTCATAATTTTGGGTTTTCAATTTCAATTATACAAATGAAATCTACAACTGTAATAGTAGTGAAAATGGTATAGAAGGAAATTGAATTTAGAAAATGGTTGATAATTGAGGGTTCCTATCTAGGAAACTTGTATTTGACTTTGGTTGGTATTTGCTTGTATGTTTTGTTTAGGACCCTATGGATTTTTGTTATTAATTATGAATGTCATTAATCTTGATTGATTTTTATCATTCTTGAGAATTGAAGATACGTGCTATATATGAAGTTTCAAAATAGCAGCTATCCTATTATAGTGTTTTTTGGGGCTGGTTGCTATATGCCACTACGTGAAAGTTATAACACTGCTAGGCAGGGATGATTATAAGATGGTCACTGCTTAGTCTTATTGTAATTTTTTTACTTTTTTCTTTGGCAGTCAATAGAAGGCTTGACGAGTGGGTTAAGCTTGAACAGCTTGATCTTGATTCAGTGGAGGCGGTTGTCGATGAGAAAGTGGAGGAGAAGGTAATGAATATTTACTCCAACCTGTATAGGCAGCATTTGTTAGACCTCGTCAATTTATTTTCTGAAGAAGGTTATGGGGATTTCCTGAGGAAAAGGTGATAATGTAGTGGAGAAATCTGTTTGTTGTTACAAACACAACTTCAACTTTTCCTACTAAATGGGATTGGTTACATGGAACAAAGGATGCCATTGAATTATATTTAAATCCATGGTTTTATAATATTTTAAGCAGACATTTTCTTTTCTGTGGAATCTCCTTTTGATGGGACTTGGTGGTAGCAGAAGAATAGGTCTGGTATCATAATGGGTTGTAGTCGTGTTCATTTTGGTATCTGGAATTTAATATACATTTGTTGGCACTTGTACTGGCCGTTCTTCAATTTAATATCTTGAATGGTGTTTACTTTGTTGGTTATGGCTACCTCTTATTTCAAAATTTGGTCTCGTGACTGAACTCATTTAAAAACTTGAAAATGTGGTTTTTTAGGGTGCGACTGGCTTGAAGATGACACGCCACCAAAAGAGGAAGATTGATGAGACACATGTAGAGGTAGAGTTATTACTTTTTTCAGTTACAACTTCAACATAAGCTGTTAGACACAAATACACACCACAAAACGAATGCTATACTTTTACTCTTTTTCATGCATATGCTTCAAAAGTGTCTAGGTGCTATTTTGGCATAAAATAAATTGAATGCTATAAGTTGTTAAATTTGCACTGGCACAACTCTTTGTTCATACTGTTCTGATTGAATATCTTATCAATATTTGAATGTTACTTCAAAATGATGTATAGCAGTGTGTTTGGATTAGCTGTGAAAAAATATATTAAGTATACAATTAATTATTGTTATGATTGATTATATATAATCAGTTTTTTTGTGGATATCTAAGGTGAACAATGATTTTAAATTCTATTTTGTTTGGATTGTATAAAAGAATGACTTTTTCTGTAGTAACATTACAAAAAGCTTTTGTAATGTAACGAAGTATTCTATATGAAGGTCTGAAACAGAGAGGCTTAGGGTGCTGTAAGTAGACTGTAGATTTGATGCAGAGATCATTGTTCTAAACTCTCTACAATCTATGTGGTTGTAGGATTTTGTGTATGGATTGAAACACCCCTTTTTGTGCTTCCATTATTTAAGTATATATTTTTTTTTTGCTGTTATCAATTCTTGGGGATAAAATGAGAAAACAGAAATTAGCTGCCTAGAAAATAAGCTGGTATAGGTTTTGAATCATAAGCTCCAATTCTTTTTTTTTTTTTTCTTTTCTTTTTACTTATTTTGAAAAGGCTATTTCCTTTCTAAAAAAATTGAATATCATAAGCTGAATTTCTAACTTTCAAACATGTATATGATATATGGGTATTGGATTGGATAATGGATCTAAGTTATAATAGTCTTTTTTCTGAAAAAAGTTGTTCGTCAAAAAATTTTAGAGCTGCCCCTAAGTTGCAAACACACCAAGACACCTCGTGCATAGTTGCTTCAAAAACACTATCCTTGTTTGCATGAGTAGCTTTAATAGTAAGATTGAAGTTGCATGAAACATGTAATTGTGAATTTGTGATATTATGTTGGAGCGGGATGTTGATCATCGCTTTCTTGTGCGTTCAAGTTGAAACCAGTATATTCTACTGTCTGGTCAGTTTGTTCCTGCTTCAACTCTCAATTTGTTATTTGTATTTAAATTTAGATATGTATTATGAAATTATAGGGACATGAGGAGCTTGATGCTGCCAGTTTGCGAGAACACGAGGAGTTTACAAAAGTGAAAAATATAGCTACTATTGAACTTGGAAGATATGAGATTGAGACATGGTACTTCTCCCCATTCCCACCAGAATACAATGACTGTTTGAGGCTGTACTTTTGTGAGTTTTGCCTCAATTTCATGAAGCGCAAAGAACAGCTTCAGAGGCATATGGTGAGCTGTGACTAAAAGTCCTTTCACTTTATATTTCTTTGTTTTGTATATGCAGTTTTTTCATTTGAGGGAAGAATAAATACTAGCATATAGCTAGTTAAACTAAGGCACTGAACTTTTCTATGGGGAAAGTCTATTCTCCAAAAAAATCCCTTTTACCACTCCTTATTGCGGTAATTGTGACAAAACGGCTTAGTTTTTGGTGATCATAATCTGCACATATTATGCTTATTGTTCACTAAAGTTCTATTTGTTGTAGCTTTCTAAAGGATTCCAAACAATCTGTGGTTATGTATTGTTTGCCATTTGAAATTTACTCATACTCAGGATTGTGCTTTTAATCATTTAGTCATCTTTAAAATTTACTTCTTCTTTTTACTTATTTGAAAATGAACCTTTTTGATTGAAATGAATGCTTTTAGTTTCTTTACCACTTGAAAATTGATCAAAGAGTATTATATGAAATAGTCTATAAAAGGATCTGCTAGTATTTATTCTTCGCTCTCCCTAGGGCCCCCAAAATGTTGAAGAAAGATGTCAGTTTTGTATACCCAATGCTGATCACTTAAGCACCATTTTTAGTGCTAACATTGGCTTTCTGTTCATGCAGAGGAAATGCGATCTGAAGCACCCCCCTGGTGATGAGATATACAGAAGTGGCACACTGTCAATGTTTGAGGTACATTTTTAACACTAATGTTCTCAATATCAAATTCCTCCTTTTTTGTCATCAGTAGCCCCTTCCATTATGTTCAGTTTTTTGAGTTCGAAATTAACATTTTTTGTCACTTATCTTTAAGTCATTGTACAATGAATACTCACAATTTGTTTATAAAAATTCATATCCTCCTTTGATTCTGCTAGAGAGGACATTGATATCGGTTGCTCAAACTACTGCAGCTCCCGACTATTACCTGATGAGCACCAGCTCTCAAATAATTTTTTTAATTCTTTATCTCTCATTAAAAGAAATCTTGTGCAAGTTAAAAAGCCTAAATATTGGAAATTTGAATTACTAGTCCTTGATTATTATGGAAGTTTGAATCATTTATTTATTTTTGATTATTATTATATCTGGAAACAGGTTGATGGAAAGAAGAACAAGGTTTATGGGCAAAATCTTTGTTATTTGGCGAAGTTATTTCTTGATCACAAGACCCTCTATTATGATGTAGATCTGTTTCTGTTCTATGTTTTGTGTGAATGTGATGATCGTGGTTGTCACATGGTTGGCTATTTCTCCAAGGTAAAATTTTACAATCCTGTCATTATTTTGCTTTTAATAAGATAGTTCAGAATTTTATGTTACTGCCAATAGGGCCATTTAAATTTTGTCTCTTATCTAAAGGGCCTACGCATACGGTCTTTGAAGTTGCAAGGCCAATCATATTTCATGCAGTTCTATGGCTTAAATAATTATTGCAAATAGAGGAAAGTTTGCTTTTAGTCATTGTTTTAAAACTCGGACCCTTGATTGTCTCTTTTAGGGCACTGGTTCAATGGTCGGACTTGGAATTGGTTCATTAAATTTCTGATATTGACTTTTTTCTTATGAAGGAAAAACATTCTGAGGAATCTTACAATTTGGCATGTATCCTCACCCTTCCGCCTTACCAAAGGAAAGGCTATGGCAAATTTCTAATTGCTTTCTGTAAGCTCTCTTTTTCTATAAAAAGGGCCTGTTTTTATTTACCAGTGCCTAGAGTATATGTGATAAAGTGTGACTGAAATTGGTTGAAATTTGAATCGTTGAGAAGCATATGAATTGTCGAAGAAGGAGGGGAAAGTTGGGACACCTGAAAGACCCCTTTCAGACCTTGGACTGCTAAGCTACAGAGGATATTGGACCAGGGTTCTCTTGGACATTCTGAAGAAGCACAAGGGGAACATTTCTATCAAGGTACCTACCTACCTACCTTATTATGAAT
>Ga0209489_101905_pt1 | contig 42860 bp, 25 predicted proteins | sample SiratrowhiteBW_FD_187527 | JGI IMG/M metagenome (GOLD analysis project Ga0209489, IMG submission 187527) | Root nodule microbial communities of legume samples collected from California, USA - Siratro white BW (SPAdes) (version 2) | ecosystem: Host-associated > Plants > Roots > Nodule | place... | reverse complement strand
ATTAATATTCATATTTTTATTTATGATATTATTGTTATTATTAACTTATATGATTGAAAATATTATTATTATATTTAGTATTTTTTTAATTATTATTATTAATAATATCATTAATAAGAATATTATTAATAGTATTATTATTTTTAATATTCATATTAATGTTATTAAGAATATTAGTATTAGTATTATTAATATTGTTATTAATATTATTTTGATAATATATTTATTAATATTATTATAATTAATATTAATATTAGTATAATTATTAACATTATTATTAATATTATTATTAATATTAATAATAATGTTATTATTATTTTAGTACTATCAATATTGTACTTACTAATGTTGATTAAAATGATAATAAGTAGAGTTATAATAAGAATAATAATAATGAAAGTATGATTGCAAAGTGGATGTTTGTGTAGTGATTATGACTTATGTATGTATACGAAAAAATATGTAAGTGCTATTAATAATAAAATTAGTAGTAGTAAAAATATAATAATAATTCTAATAATAGTAAATAATATATTATAATAATAAAAATATAATAATAACAATCGTAATAATAAATATTTTAAAAAAATTATACTTACATACAGATTTTTGAATTATATATAGATTTTGTCCATTGTATACGAATATTTGTTATAGATAAATGTAATTTTTCTTGGTGTAATTACATTTTTATTTGACCTTTCATACCGAGGGTTTTGTTGCTTCCGCGTTTGAGGGTTGGTCACGCTCGCGCATGCACTCGCACTTGAGGGTCACATTCTTTCGCTTTCAAAAGGTATCTTATCTGAGCGAGCCTTTGTCTTTCAAATTCCCTTTTCTCCTTTTCTCTTTCCAGAAAAACCCTTTACCTTTCAAATTCGTCAGTGTCAAATCTCTGGTTTTCTCCTTTTGAGCGTCAAATTATAGCCTTCTGATCCATGTTTCTTTTACGTTCGTCAAATTTTAGTTCTCCAAAGTTTTTCATTGTTTGCTTTTTTTTGCTTCTCTAATTTCTATCATCCATCTTTCTGATATACACCTTTGGGTTTTTGATACCACCTACCAAAGAAATTCTAAGGTTTTCACAAGAAGAATCGACACACCAACTACAAGGAATCCTAAATTGAAGTTTCCAAACGAACCACAAATATTAGCTAACGAGAAAGATAAGAGACAGTGAAAAAAAGCACACGAGAAAGATAAGAGACAGTGAAAAAAAAACAAGGAAAGATTTTATTTTACAAGCCTTTGAAACTTTACGATTTATATAGTTACCACTTATAATTTTGGGGACCGCTTCACTTCTTTATAACGCACTGCTTGACTTTTTAGGCATCACTTGACTGTTTAGACCATCAACAAAAGAATATCTAAACAATCTAACACAGATTAATATGTAACAATTTCTCATGATGGACTCACTCCATATGCTTCTTCTTGTTGATGAGATTTTTCTTGTAGAGATTCTATATTGTAAGAGAATTTAGGTTTTTAACTCTGAGACCCATATTAAATTACTTCCTTTGAGTTATTCCAACCTTAAATAACTGGTTAGTCGTGTACATCTAAGTGGTTAGCTACATTCATAACTCTGACACCCATACTAAATCACTATTTGTGAGTTTTTCCAACCTTAAAGAACTGGTTAGTCGTGTACGTCTAAGTGGTTAGCTACGTTCATAACTCCGACACCCATATTAAATCACTGCCTGTGAGTTTTTCCAACCTCAAATAACTGGTTAGTCGTGTACATCTAAGTGGTGAGCTACGTTCATAACTCCGGCACCCATATTAAATCACTGCTTGTTAGTTTTTCCAACCCTAAATAACTGGTTAGTCGTGTATATCTTAGCTACTTTCATAACTCCGACACCCATATTAAATCACTGCATGTGAGTTATTCTAACCTTAAATAACTGGTTAGTCGTGTACATCTAAGTGGTTAGCTATGTTTATAACTCCGACACCCACATTAAATCACTGCCTGTGAGTTTTTATAACCTTAAATAATTGGTTAGTCGTTTACATTTAAGTGGTTAGCTACGTTCATAACTCTGACACCCATATTAAATCACTGTTTGTGAATTATTCCAACCTTAAATAACTAGTTGGTCGTGTTCATCTAAGTGGTTAGCTACGTTCATAACTCCGACACCCATATTAAATCACTACTTGTGAGTTTTTCCAACCTTAAATAACTTGTTAGTCGTGTATATCTAAGTGGTTAGCTACATTCATAACTCCAACACCCATATTAAATCACTGCCTGTGAGTTTTGCCAACCTTAAATAACTGGTTAGTCGTGTACATCTAAGTGATTAGCTACGTTCATAACTTCGACACCCATATTAAATCACTGCCTGTGAGTTTTTCCAATCTTAAATAACTAGTTAGTTGTGTACATCTAAGTGGTTAGCTACGTTCATAACTCTGACACCCATATTAAATCACTGCCTGTGAGTTTTTACAACCTGAAATAACCGATCTAAGTGGTTAGCTACGTTCATAACTCCGACACCCATTTTAAATCACTACTTGTTAGTTTTTCCAACCTTAAATAACTGGTTAGTCGTGTACATCTAAGTAGTTAGCTACGTTCATAACTCCAACACACATATTAAATCACTGCATGTGAGTTATTCCAACCTTAAATAATTGGTTAGTCGTGTACATCTAAGTGGTTAGTTACGTTCATAACTCCGACACCCATATTAAATCACTGCTTGTGAGTTTTTCCAACCTTAAATAACTGGTTAGTCGTGTACATTTAAGTGGTTAGCTACGTTCATAACTCTGACACTCATATTAAATCATTGCCTGTGAGTTATTCCAACCTTAAATAACTGGTTAGTCATGTACATCTAAGTGGTTAGCTACGTTCATAATTCTGACACCCATATTAAATCAGTACTTGTCAATTATTTCATCCTTATCAAGGTGGTTAGTCATGTACATATAAGTGGTTAGCTACGTTCATAATAACGACACCAACGTCGCTAACCACTTTGATATACCCAACTAACCACTTAGATATTGACGAAATTACCCTTCCATATATAACAAAAACAAACATATTCTTTCTCTTTCAGTGGTGGGCCCACGTGACACGTAAGAGTGTCAAATAGGAGTTAGGTGAACAGTGGTGTCAAAATATCATTTTTCTAAATAGGAACATAAATTTTTATTTGTGGAATTTTCCTTTTAACATATGACATATCTAACACGATTTTATCATAGAACAAACCATTACATCATGGGTTAATATTCACGAACCTAGGATTCTCAAAATATATATATATATATATATATATATATATATATATATATATATATATATATATAACTATTAAATAATGTCATTTATATAAGATATTAATGTATGTATTATGTTATTTACGTGATTTCATTAAACATATTACACGAAACTAATAAATACATTAATATTTTAATTTAACATAAATTAACATAATTTATGTATTTAATTATATTTGTATTATATTAAGTACTGCATGAATTTAATATATTGTATAATTAATATTAGAAAAAAAATTAGCGTTGGCTAAACACATAATAAAACATAAAAGAAAACATAGTTCTAGCAATTAAGGAAAGTCGATGACAAAAGGTAACTAGTGTGTCAAAAATTTCATGCTAGATATGTGAGAACTACTTAATTTAACACCGGTCTTTTGATTGGACATTGGATAGGATGCAATTAGCGTCATTCCAATCTACTCTATATGGATTCAAAAGATATAAATAATTTTAATACAGTGTGAGTTTATTCCACTCCATATGGATGGAAAGGATTAAAGTAATTTTAATATAGTGTAAGTCTAACCAATGCTAACTAGAAAAAAAAAACATAAAATGTCCCAAAGTCGACTTTATACAAAATTTTAATTAAAATATTTGAAGTTTACAATTGGCTTGGTCGGTCCTAATGACAATAGTTTAAAAAAAAAAAGTTTATTGTAAAAAACTTTTACTTTCGATAAAATAAATATAAATTAAAAAACTAAGAAAACAGTTGTAAGAGATCAAAGAGATATGTATAGGAAGAGATGTATATAAATAAATTGCTACATTCTTTAAAATAATAAGGATAAAAAGAATAATTCAATTATTAATAATAAATGAAATGTGGTTTCTCTTGTTCTCGTGCTGCATGATGTGAAATTCAAATAAGTTTTAGCTTTTAAGATGGTGAACAATCATTTCGTGATGTGATGTATCTTTGATGCTATTAGGGAATAATATAAAACAAAGTGATCTAGCAAATAGGTCTATTAGCTCATGTGGCATGTTTAGAAATTCAAATAATGTGCAAAAGATAAAGGAAAAATATATTCTTTAACCTTGAATTCACCGTGTTGGTAATGTTGATTCCGAGTTCTGTGGAAGTTGGCAAAGAAGAGATTTAGTAAGAAAATGGAGAAGTATTTGATTTGATTATTTGTATATGAGATGGTTGATAAACATGTTCATTTGGTGATTATTTTTTATTAGATTTTATAACACTATAAGAAAAATCGCATTTACATACACAAGTCATAAATACAACACCAACATCAACTTTGCAATCATATACTCATTGTTATTATTCTTATTATGACTCTTGTTATTATTAATTTTCTCAATATTAGTAAGTATAATATAGTTACCCATGTTGGACCCGTATCTTGACACTCATTTTTGAGGGATCTAGAGGTTTCATAAATGCGGTTGTGACATACCAATGGAAAGAGGGTAAACATTGCTTTAAAATGCAATCCTCAACTCCTCCTAAAGGTTCCTAGATCTCTTGGAATCTGCTCTCAAAGTTGGATACTCGATGGGAGAGAGCTTGTCGGGCTGGTTTTCCAGCGAGTCTCCGACGACGGTGAAACGCCGCGCCATTGGTTGGTGAATGTTCCTCCCCTCCTCCTCATCTCAATGGAGGAGAAAGGAGGTTTATGGTGGAGGTGGGAGGCACAGTGGTGCTTGGTAGAGGTGTTTCATGGTGGTTTTTAAACTGTGGTTATGAGCATAGAGGCGCTGTGGTGGTAGTGGTGAGGCAGTTTTGATCGTTGGTACGTTGTGAGGGTGTAATAGAGGGGAGAGCATAGGTGGAGACGTCTTGGGGTACATGATGGGGCATTTTGGAGGCACATGCAGCAACGGTGGTGACTAGCTTTGCGTGTTTAAGAGTTACATGTTGGCAGCGTAGGAGGTACATTTGTGGTGGGGCGTGTGGAGTGCCATGGCAAGGGTTAGTGGTTATGGGAGAGGAAGGGTGTATAGGTGAGTGGGCTAATGGTGAAGGGTGTGGCCAATGTGGTTATATGAGGAAGTAGGAGTAGTTGAATAACATGAAGGTGAGGTTGCTAGGAAATACAGTTTCGTTAGGGGCTTGCATGATGTTATTGGGTGTGGCTACAGAATGGTGCCAAGTGAAAGTGCATGGGGAGCTGGTTTTGAGACTTGGTAGAGCTTGTCATGGGGCATTTTTTAGGAGAGATAGCAACGATGTTTTGCGAGGTGATATGTGGTGTGAAATATTAACGAAATGAGGGGTAGCCGTAGATGCATGGAGGTTTTTTACGTGTTGTGGAGGTGTTTGGCTTGAAGGTTTGGAGAGAAAAAAGGGTTGAGTGGAATGGGTCTCGTGGGTGAGAGTTTGGCAGAGACATGAAGCATGTTATAGAACCAAACGAAACTAGAAGAAAAAAAAAACAAAGGATAAAATGTTAACCATCCTGGATCGCTAAGCTTTGGAAAGCAACCCCTGGATCTTGTTAGTTTCAAGTTTATTCCTCATGGTTTTAATGAATGTTCTGATTCAACAACCTTTTTGTTTGGCTTTGGTTTGATTATGTAAAATTGAACATGTCATGCAGATATAAAAGTAAACAGTTCATGCACTATATAAATGGATGACGATGTATACTGAAAATATTTTAGCAGAAGTTATATCAAAAGAACCAAAACAGACATATATAAGACAATAACCTTTTAGGGGCTTCTTTCTTTACCATGACACTTGCTTGCTCCTTCTCTTGTTACTTGTAAGCCTTCCTCTTTCCTCCCCCTCTTCCTTTTTTCAAACGAAAGACCTATATTGAGAACCCACAGCGGAGCCCCTTCGGTCTTTTCCCAATCTCCCCAAAAGAGGGGTAAGCCTATAGCTATATTGTGAGAAAACTCCCGCCCTTAGGTTGTGCACCCATTTCCTATAAGAAGAGAGTTGTGTCTCGGTGCTGGAGCATTGACTTAGTCATACCCATTTGCAGGGACAAAACAAACTTGTCAAGAAAAGGTAACGTTGGCTGCAACAGGAAGCACGACAGGGGCAGTCTTGCTAGGATTGGGTAATTCTGGTTGCGGAAGCAATGCAGAGGGGTCGCCAGGAGAAGCACTGTGGAGAATCTTTGAGATTTTAAGTGTGCTTAAAGAAATTGAGAGGTGCCAAGAATGAGGAGTAGCCCAAAGGGGTGTGGCCCAAGAGAAAAAGGGAAGAAAAGGGGACTGCTCATCTTGGACCCAATTTGTCTATATATTATAAAAATATTAAAATTAAATAAAAATACTCTTTCTTTCTTTTCTTTTTAAAAAAAATAAAAAAGAAAATGAAAGTAAAAGAGAAAAATAATAAAATAAAACCAATACATATATTATTTTTTGAAAATAAGATAAAGTAATCATAAAATTAAAATTTACTAAATGATTGGTATTTTTCAATTGGGTGGTGATATTTTGACACAACTATTCATCTTTGACACTATTTAACACTAATATATATTATTATTTTATTCATATATAATATTTTATTAATAAAATGTAGTGTCAAATAGGAGTATAAGTGAATAATGGTGTCAAACTAGCATTTTCCTTTTCAATTTTTTTGAAAAAAAGATTAGAAACCTTTATTTTTTTGAAACAAAATTTATTTCCCAGGACGAAATTGGGTGTTGGCATCTGCTGCAACCGAAATCGTGGCAAGATGCCGATTCCCGACAATCCGAAAAAAAATATAAAATAAGTTTAAAAATTTAGAAAAAAGGAGTTGCCACCATAGTTTTTATGGAAAACTATGGAAAACCAACAAAATAAGGATAAGGCTAGTTTGTGAAAATCAGATCTAAGTCCGGAAGTCAGTTACGTGTGGGGAAGGTATTAGCATCCCCACAACACCCGCCCTGAGACGGTACTTTAATTAAACAAGTAAAATGAGTGTGATTTGTGAAATGTTTATTTTTCCAAAAGAAGAAACAAAAGTGCAAATGAAAACAAACAAAAATATATTTTTGATTTTTAGTTTTATGTCACAATATTGATGTTGTGCAAACATAGAAAAATGTGTCATTGAATGTGTTTGACACTGTGATGATTATCAAAGGTTAAAACTAAGGATACAAACAAGGCTCGATCCGATGTAGTAGAAATATGTCATTGCAAAGAGCTAGAGTTGAAAGACATTGATCGAGACAAACTTATCAAACCAAAGACAACATATGCATTCATGAAATCCCAAATACTTTTAAGTGGGTTAAAGAACTTAAGTTTCTAGATGGATGCACTTCCAATTTGGGTAAATGTGTGGATCTTAGTCAAGAAAAGTTACATGAGATGAAAAGTCATGATTGTCATGTCTTCAAGCAACGATTGCTTCCAATTGCATTTGACTCATTGGCAAAATCAATTTGGAAAGTTCTTGTTGAACTTAGGCTTTTTTTTAGAGAATTAAGTTCCACAACACTAAATGTTGAACACCTAAGAGTTATGGAAGAAAATATACATGTGTTATAGTACAAATTGGAAAAAATATTCCCACCAAGCTTCTTTTATTCAATGGAACATCTTTCAATTCATCTACCTTATGAGGCAAAACTTGGTGGACCAGTCCAATGTATCCATTTGAGAGGTATAAAATTACTAAATGCTTTTACACAATTTGTTCTTTATTTATTCAATATTTCGAACGATGCATGTCTATATTTTTTTTAGGTTCTTACACTCACTAAAAAGAAAGTAAAAGATAAAGCAATAGTGGAAGGTTTTATTTGTGAAGCTTACTTAGTGAAGGAAACATCTATATTTGCCTTATTTTATTATCCTGATCATGTTGAAACAAAGGACTAGTATTCCTCGTAATCTTGAAGTAGGCAAAGGTTCCTCACGTACTCTACCTATTTCAATTTTAAATTACCTGGGAAGAGAAATTGGAAAATACATGACATATTATCTTAACCAAAAGAGACTTTGATGCTACCCAATTATATGTTCTTCAAAATTGTAAAAAGGTTCAAGCATACTTTGAGTAGGATGATGTTCACCCATTTTACATAAAGAAAATTATGTTAATTTGTGTGGTTTAAGTAGTTGGTTTCTTCTGTGCAATATTTATGTTGAATATTTAAGAGAGATTATTCCTACTGCTTCTAAAGCTAAAATTGACCAAGACATATAATCCTATTTTACTACATGGTTGAAACATTCGACAAACTTAGACCCATTTGGAAGGAGGTCTGACTTGAGCTTCGAGATAGATGGTTTGGAGAGTTTAAGATAGTTTGAATTATGGTTATATTTAAAATGTTATTTTATTATTCTACTATGTTTCTTTCCTACTAATTTTTCATGCAAAAGGAGTATACAGGATCTAGAATAAGAACAACTCATTAGAACCATTTTTGATACAAAAGGTTCTCATAACTTAAAAAATACAATGAACAAAGTTATAAATGGTCAATATAGGGGGGACTTGGAATCCACCACCTATTCAAGAAACCTTGAACCAAGATTGGGATTCTACAGAATTCCAAAATAAGAGTGCCATTACTAACACAAATCGAGTTATTCATAAGGGAGCCTTAGCTTACTATTATGGTTTCGTATCTACTACAACTCAGTGTTTACAAAATGATAATCTTATTTTTTTATGTTTATATATATTTAATTTAAATATGGTATATTGAACTTAGGTATCTAATTTTATCTTTTCACTAACTTTGTGTAGACTAAGAAGCTTGAATGAACTAACTGCTTGGGATATTGCAAAGATAACAAAAAAAATTAAAGACTAGACAGTGGGTCAATGATAATAGAAATATAAGTAATGTCGGGAAGAAGCCCGATAACATCTAATGGTTGAAGGCTCATCATTGCAAAACTCTCTCATTGCTTCCATTGATGACAATATGTGAGATTATTCAAAAGCTAAGAAAAAACATGCCAAGGAGCGAACACTTGAAAAAAAGATGAAGCAATTGATGAAAGATTACGACCATATGAAACTCATCTTACAACACATTTATGTGAATATTTTGATTTCAGATCCTTCAAATCCTACTCTCAGTGGACACCATGCAGAAAACCACATTAGAGGTGATAATGTATAAGAGGATTAGTTGTATGATGAATTCTGTAATACATTAGACTCTTTTTAACTTGTTTACAATACTTTTCATTATTTAATATGTTTTACTTTTCATTTGTATATTGTTGTTTTCTATATTATGTATTAAAGTTCATTGTTAATCAACATGATTGAATTTGTATTGAAGTTTATTGTTGATTGGCATGATTGAATTTTGATTATTTATAATTAGGTATGAAATCGTTTATAAACAAACCAAAATAAAATTTTAAAAGTAGGTAATAGTGTTCTCAAATTAGCCACCGATTTAGTCATCAAAATTTAGGTCACTTTAGACACCAAATTTTATTTCATTTTAATCACCAAATTGTCACGTATAATTTAGCCATCGAAAACCATTTCATTTCAACCACTAATTGAGCAATCCAAATTTTTTTCATTTTAATCTCTAATTAACTATCAAAATTTATTTCATTTTAACTATCAAAATTTATTTCATTTTAGATACTGATTTAATAAAAAAAATTATTTTATTTAGTCACCGATTTTTGATGACTAAATTGATAAAAAAAATATTAAGATCAAATAGTTTGTCATCACTTTAGTGACTATTTTTCAGTTGCTAAATCAATGTTTAATAACTAAAATTTTCGATGCTACTCATTTTTAATTGTTATTTTATTTGTTAGTGTATTTAGCGATTAAATTCAAGGATAGCTTACACAGTATTTTCGTGATGTATGACGGTTTTTAACCGTTAGATAATTTCTACAATAAAAAATATTATGTTTTTTTATAATGAATATATTTTAGAACATTACGAATAAAGATTTTAATATTAATTATAATATATAAAATTAATTCATATATTAATATATTTCACAAATAAATAAATACATAAATTATGGTTGTTTATGTTACTATGTCAATGTATATATTAATTTTGTGAATTAAAGTTTCATTATATTAATTATATAATACATTAAATTAATATATTAATATATTTCACAAATAATTAAATACATAAATTATGGTTATTTATTACATTAATATATTTAATGATATCACATAGAAATAATATAATGCATATATTAATATATTTCATAAATGACATTATGTAATAGTTAAAAACACGTTTTTATTAATTTTTTTTATCTTGAATATGTTTAGACAACCAATTCAAAAGGAAAGCTTTTAAAAAATTAATTAATGTTAATCTCTTTTCATTTCCTATTTATCTCCTCTTTTGCATCTATATAAAGCAGATATTCATAGAGTTTTCTCAACTAAGTTATCTAAATTTCACCAAAAAAAAAAAAAGTAATATTTCTCTGAATATTTAAAATTTGGGCAAATCACCAGCAACATGGGCAATGATGAAGACGACGAAAACACAGACATATGTGTGTTTCTAAGTGTGATAAGATTGATCTCACAATCAAATTAAGGAAGTACCAAAGGTAGCTTTTGATTAATTAGATTAGTATATTTTGGAAATTCTTACATATATTTGGGTTTTCTCTTTTTGTTTAGTAGTTTGTATTTAATTATCAAACTGAAAAAACCATTTCGTTTTCAGGAAGCTCGTCTGTGATTATGCAAATGGAACACACGTTCGACAAACAATCTCAGCACTGACCATCTGGACGTAGCTTAAGAGTAAGAAAAAACAACAATCTTAGCTATGGCCATCTAGCCAGCTTTTAAGAGGAAGAAAACAAGACTTACTGTAAGTTTTAAAGGAAAGTGGAATAGTCCAGCAAAGACTAAGAAGGAATATATCAAAGCTTGTGGTCAAAGTGATATTTACAACATAAACATTAGAATGATATATGCATTATCTTTTATAACACACTATGAAAAAATTTAATTGTGAATTGCAAATTGCAAATTGTAACGGTTAATGCATTATCTTCCAATAAGGTGCAGAATTGGAACAAGTTGCTCTATCTTTATAACACACTATAATTTTTTATGTTAACCTCTCAAGTTGGCATCTTAAAACCATTTTCTATCAGATAAATATTGATGTATAATAGTTATATTATTGTCTCATTTTAATAAAATGAAATACTTTGTACAAAGTTTTATATGTTGCTCAATTTACCTTTTTTTAATGTGAAACTTCCTATTACCTTAACATCAATAAATTTTGAATAAATTTATATAGAAGGGATAATATGACATAATTTTTAATTCAAAACCATAAAACAATAACTTTGTGGGTCATTTTATTTATATTTAATTCATTTTACTCATTTATTAATAACCCAAGTCATTTATGTTGGTTATTGTATGGGACGGTAACCTACGATTGTTAATATTAAGGATTGAATCGTTGAATCGTCCATTTTCTTATTCACAGAAGAATTTTTTGAAAATAATAAAATTTTAGTTATCTATATAATATATTGATTTTCATATAGAAGAATTCACTTGTGTACTATTTGTTTGAATGATAAGCAGGAACTATGCAAATTTTTTACTAAAATAATAATATATTTGGTTTCTGCGAATGGTAGAAAATATAAAGGCATTGATTATCTACAAATGAATATTTAATTTTAAATTCAAAGTTATTTACATATTTTTTAGTAACTAGAAAAGTTACCTATGTATAAATCCATAAATTGGTTGCATAAAACATCTCTTTAAGTTACCCGTAGATTTATCTTAGGTTACTTAGTTATGGATAAATCCTTACGCAACTTACGTATAAATTTTAGAATATATAGGTAATTCTTATCTATGAATTTCTTATTTACAAGAATTGTCACAAAAACCACATGCTAAATAGGATAGACTTTGGTGTCGCGAACCTACAAAATTTTACTGGCTTATACAACAACCACATGAAAGCACAGAAATGTGTTCTCATTCCTTGCAAAATATGAATAAAACAGGGAAGGCAACTTTAATATGTCTATCATTTTATTGTTTATATAAACAGAACTTTTGAAAGACTCCAAATATTTCTTTATTTATTCATATCTTATTACTAATAAAAAAATATATTAATAAAATTAAAGATTTGATAAAAAAATAAGAATACTATGTTAATTATTTTATTAAATTTCAAATATAAAAGCTAAGATTTACTCGTGAAGCCAATATAAATCAAGAATAATCCTAAATAAACCAAAATGAATAAAATATTTTCTATTTGATCTCAAGAAACTACACAATTACCTAAACATTCTTCACTGATTTATTGTTTACTGTTATGCTTATCCTTTTCTAGCTTTATTACTTAAAAAACTTATCATTTATTATAACTTATACTAATTATAACTAAGTTGGTGTACTTTTTACATTCAAAGAAATACTTTTATGCTTTGTTTTTTACCAATAAGATTTTTTTGGACATTCCAAATAAACTTAGATATACTTTTATGTTTTGTTTTTTACGAATAAGATTTCTTTTGGCATTTCAAAATAAACTTAGATTCTATTTTAATTACACCAAACATTTCAATGCAATATTTCATCTCAAAAGCAATATTTCCTAGTTTACATTTTCTTGACTATCCTATACATAATATAACCCAATGTGTAACAGCCGAAAATTTTTATAACATTTACCATTCAACTCTTATAGATAAACAAAGTATAATTTCAAACCATAAAATATTTAATACATAAAAAGATAAAGAAAAGAAGGAAAGAAGAAGAGGAGAAAAGAAAAAAAAAATTAGCTTGAGCGAGAATAATTTCGCCCGAGCGAAAATCCACGCGAGAAATTTATCGCTTGAGCGAAAATAGTGCAGAGAACACTCTTGCTCCAGGGTCATTTTCGCCTGAGCGAAACTACTGTTGCTTGGGTGAGAATACCTCCTCTCCTGGGCAAAAGATTTCTCGCCTGAGAGAAAACACTCCAGAGATTTCCAGAGTGAACTTTTCTACAAAATTTGCTTGAGCAAGATTCTTCTGCTTAAGCCAGGCAATCTGAAGATGATTTCTCAACTAAACTAATAACTTTTGTCTGCTATCAAGTGTTAACATGCATTTAAGGTTCAAAGTACTACATAAAGTGTTCAGATACATCAAACTTATGTATAACTATCCACATGACAAAAAGGAAGACCATTCCAAGATCATAAAGTATTTAACTACATCAAAACATATACACAAGTATATACAAGACAAAAGAAAAATCAGTTTAAGGGCATATCATCTTTAAGGTGCTCCAAAATCTGTATCTGCACCTGCTCGTGTACATAGTGCAGTCATCGCAGTTCATACAATAACATGAAAAAGCAAGGGTAAGATAGTGAAATTGAAATTTTATAACATACTAAATACATGCAAAAAGAACAAAGTATATCAGTCATAAGAATTTCCTTAAAGTCTGGCATATCAAAGTTTCAATACTAGTTTTTCTTTTTCATTTCAAGTACTCATGTCAACATCATACATAAAGGTCTCACATGGACCACATCAATATGTATAGGTTATACATATATCTATCGTCTTTCGGAAGACTCATTAAGTATGCTCCTACAGAGACTAACATCTAATCCAATACCCAAGACTTAGATTTAGTAAATCTAAGAGAAAGGACAAATCCAATACCCAAGACTTAGATTGTCATTGAATCTAAGAAAAAGGATCAGAGTAACTTCAAACATCCAATACCAACTGTCTACCAGCAGTCCCGGTGTGTATGAACTCCCTAATCAGCTTCTCACCACTTGATATATTAGTCTATGTGACTTAGATCATCAGTGAAGCTTGAGGATCTCTGTTAAACATAAATATGTTATACTTAATGTATTCAAACAAGCATAACTCATACATTATCCCAAATGTATGGTATGAACTTCATCTTTCAATCATTGAGATCAAACATACATCTAGGAAATTCATCAAACTCATTTTCTAAATCAAAACAATTCACGTTCATGCAAAAACAATTTATACAAAGAAGCTTTGAAATTGGAGACCACGTCACCCACACATTGAGATATTCTAACATAAAGCTCTATTTGAGTTAAAAACTAGCTTTCCTTACCTCAAACAACGATCTCCTATCAATTCCTCAGATCAGACAATAATACCAGTCCAACTTTAGGGATCTAGGACAAGTTATTCAAATAACACAAACTTTTAATATAACCTTAATCAAGTTGATAAGAACATTTTTCTCAACTATTCCCACCAATATTGATGACAAAAACTTAACGAAAAACAGAAAACAAAGAATCTTTAGAGAAAAATATGAACTTACTCTATTTGAGTTTCTGATTGTTTTGAAATCATCCTAGGATCCTAAACTACTGTAGGTTTTGATCAAATTCTGGAACAGAGAAATTATAGAGAGTGAAAATCAAGAGAGAAGGAGGAGAAAACCATGGAGGATGGAAGGTAGGAGAGAGGGAAAGTGAAAAATGGGTGCTTCTTTTTTCTTTGTTCTTGTCTTTACTTTTGGGGGTTGATCTTATCTTACGGGGGTTACAAAATGCAACTCTATACAAACATATACATTTTCTTCACTAATGTATGAGCATGATTATAAACTAACATAGAAAAACATAGAGAGGGGAAGAAGCAATGTGGTTGGCAAGAGAGGGGAAGGTCCAAGGTATGGCCATGTGAAATAGCAACGGGGAGTGCTTTCCAGCTTAGACGCTACCATCATTTAAAATCAACAATTTGCATGCTCCAGTCATCTTCTTACAACCAATTTTGAAGCTATTCTATAGCTTCCAAAATTATTTCTGTGTAAAAAGGACTCATTTGCTTTATTAAAAGCCTTCTTAACTGGAAATTGTTCTTCCTAGTTTCTCCTGAGACACCTCGAGGATTCTATGTGTAAAGACTAAATGAAAGATTTTGTTGTTGTATTCCACACTTATGCATCAACGGTGGATCCCATCTCCAAATGCCTATGATGCAGAAAAGTGTTGCTAATATTGTTGCTTTGATGCGTAGTTGTATTGTAGAGCATGTGATGGACATCCATGTCTATTTGCATTAGCCATGCACCTACCGAGAAATTTTGCATCCGCAGAATCTTGTTTGACTATATACTTAGACAGTGTCCTTCAAGGAAAATTAGTTAACAATGTAAATGCAATTGGCTCTAAAAAGGAAGTGTTTGATTCAAGTCAGATTTCAAATTGTGGAGTATAAACCATTTAAAAAGAATATTAGATATAGAATAAGAAAATTTATACTGATTTACTTAAAAATTTAATTATATATCAATTTAGAATATAATGGTATAAGTGACTAAATCTTGATAGTTAATTTTATATACTAATTATCTTGACTTAATTATTCACTAAATTTAATCATTATTTTTATTTTATAGTTATTTAACTATTAAAACTTAATTTAGTGATTATTTTGATTATAATTAGTAACTATTTTATTTAGTAGTTAAAAATTAGTTTTTTAATAACAATTTATTTATAGTAAAAAGCTGCACAATATATTTAGAATGTTTCTGTTCTAGAAGAGATTTAAGTTTCATTTTTTTTATAACTATTATTCGGTATGACATGATTCAAGGTACAATTCTATCTTTGTGATTGGTTAATTAATTAAGTCTTAGTAGTTGTTTGGTTTAGGGCTTAAATGATACTATTTGTTTCACAAGACCATTTTAGCATTTTAGTTTTTGTTTTTGGGAATTTAAATTTTTGACAGATGATTATCCTACTCCTGTTTTCAGCATCCAACCATTGTTTCCTGTAATATTATATCTTAGCTGCATAATGTTGTACTTAGTTGCTATAAGTCTTCACCTCTTTCGGTCAATCTTGCACCAGTACTACAACTCTCTCTGCACACTATATTTCAAAGAAATATTTTCTTGCATTTTTTTAACGAAGAACCGACTACTAAATTTGTATATAATGAAAGTTAGGTATTCAATTTTTCTTAATTGACAAAATAGCTAAATTATTGAATAGTTTTTAGGCATGTATGAATACTAATTTTTATTTTGCCAAGCTTTTCTCCTCTGTAGTTCAATAACTAGAATACTTATGAATAATTAGTAATATTCTGTGAGATATTTATGATGTTATAGTAGAAGCAAAACATCCATTCAATTTAATAATCAATTATTAGTTATTAACTCGATTTCTAATTAAAAGTTATTTAGAGACCCTGTGATGCAGCTAATTCTTTGAATTTCAAATACTTTTATCTCTTTCAAATATCATGCTGTCACAAAAACTAAAAATATAGGTCATGCCTATTTCAACATTTCTGCATCTTAAAAATGTTAGTGCTGAAAAAAAAAATAATAATCTTTAATAATTTACAAAGAAAATAGGACAGATTAAAATTTTATTTTCCTGTCTATTTTTCAGTTAGTGATTTATGTTTCAAAAAATTAGTTGGTAGTAGGAGATAATAGATTTATGATAGAGATGTGTTTTAATGACAAGTACTATTTTCCAATGCATAGACATTTGGCACCCGTATTTAACTGCAAAAATCAGCCTAAGAAACATAATTCAATAAAAAAAAAATCCAAGCAAATGCGTGGGCGTGGCCACGCTACCGAAAGCATAATTAAATATTTTTATTACTCATTAGGCATAATCCTTAACCATCAAACTAAAAGAGTTTTTTTTTTCATGTTACGATTATTATTATACTTATTAAATAAATATACTTAGTGCGTGAGTCTGGTCCCCCCGCTTGGTTTTATTTTTTTAAATTTTCTTTTATGTTTTTCGTGGGTCTAACCCAAACTACTTGTAATTAATTAATTATAAATAATATTTTGGTGCGTGGGTTTGGTCTACGCTTGGTTTTATTTCTTAACTTTTAAATTATCTTTTACGTTTGCGTGGGTCTAGCCCACGCTACTTGCTGCTTGCAATTTATTAATGCGTGGGTCTCACCCCCACTTGGTTTTATTTATTTATTTTTAATTTTCTTTTGCGTTTGGCGTGGGTCTAGCCCACGCTACTTGCAATTAATTAATTGCAAATAATATTTTGGTGCATGGGTCTGATCTCCGCTTGGATTTATTTTTTTTTTTTTGAATTTTCTTTTGCGTTTTGTATGGGTGTAGCCCACGCTACTTGCAATAATTAATTGCAAATAATATTTTGGTGCTCTGGCCTCCGTTTGGTTTTATTTTTTATTTTTTAATTTTCTATCCATGTTGCATGGCCATTAACCCACGCATCTTTTTGGCAGCCATTTTACTATTTTCTTATAGTGAATTATCACAATAATTAAGTGAAAATCAATGCTAATGGTATAAAATTTCCCACTTGTAATAAATTTGTTTCCCTCATTAATATTATAATTTTTACCTAACATTGCATGGCTGTCATGTCAAATAAGATAAGAATTGTATTTCTTAGATTGTCATGAATAGCCCTTCCTTTTTCTGCAAAACAAAAGACAAGTCCTCAGCGGGAACCAAATCAACTTACCAAGTAAAGCTTCATAGTTCCATTAATCTTTCCAAACATTGAAATTCATTTTAAAAAAATTATTCTTAATGACTCTTATTTTCTCTCATATGTTAGCATACTGATTTAATTGTTCAATGTTTATTTATCTATAGGTGAATCTCTATTTAGTGTAGGACAACTTTTTAATATATTTTTCAACATAAATCGATTCTGACAATAGAGACTACGTTAGTGTAGCAAGATTCCAAACTAAATACATGTGTACCAGGATTTTAGTCACTTATACAATTAGACTCTAAACTAGTCTCTAACTTAATTAGATACCAATTTAAAATCTAATAGTATAAGTAACTAAAACCTTGGCAGCTAATGTTAGATACAAATTATTTTGACTTAATTGGTTACAAAATTTAACCATTACTTTTTTTGTAATTATTCAATAACCAAAACCTAATTTGATGATTATTCTGGTCACAATTAACAATCATTTTATTTGGTAGCTAAAAATTGATCTCTAAATATTTTTCTTGTAATGAAAGTTGATATTTTTAATTTCTATTTAGATTGTTTTAAATTGAAATAGCCAAACAGAAACATAGACATTAAAGAAGTGATTAAATTATAGAATGTCTTGTTAGCAAGTAACTTAAAGATACCACATAAAGAATATTTTATATTTACTTATTTACATACTATAATTTAAATGTTATCTATTTTTTACAATTATCTTGGTTTGAACAAACTATCATTCCAATGGGTAAATTTTGGATAAACATGCCTAGAAATATACTTGGATATATGGAAGGCTTGGATAAATTTTTTGACTTTGCATTTGCTAATAATGGTGCAAGAAAAAAGATAATATGCCATGTCAGAATTGCAACTTTACCAAATGGCAATGTCATGAAGAAGTGTACAAGCACTTGATTGTTAATCCATTTTCGATTGGATATAAAGTGTGACTTCTATATAGGCAGAGAATAGGAATAAATGTGATAAATGAAACATATGTAATGCCGCAAGAAGATAATGAAAAAGTTCTTGGTCATAATTCGATGTGTGACATGATTAATGAGACATTTGGGTATCATCAATATAACAATGATGTGGTGAATGATAGGGAAATGGGTGCAGAGTCAATCCATGCTATGAATGACGATATTGGAGATTTTGTTGAGTTAATGCAAAATGATCAAGAAAGTTTATATGAAGTGTGTGATAAATATTCTAAACCTTCTTTCTTGGTCAAGTTGTATCATATCAAATGTCTATGCAAGATAAGTGATAAGGTAATGTCCATTGTACTAGAGTTGTTAGCTGATGCCTCTTAACATGCTAAAATTTCGTATCCATCCTATAAGGCGGTGAAAACCATAAACAAGCTTCGTCTTAATTACATCAAACTTGATACTTGTCTAAATGATTGCGTGTTGTACATAGAAGAATACAGGAATAGGGATTTTTGTAAGAAGTGTAGAACATATAAATGGAAAGCATAAAGAAAAGGTATAATTGGTTGTGCTACAGGTAATAAACAAAAATATTCTTGTAAAGGTTTTACAGTTTTTCCTTTGAAGCCACATTTATAAAGGATGTTTATGTCTTCTAAAATAATTGAGCATATGTTATGGCATTCTTCAGCAAGTTGAGATGAAGGCATCTTAAAGCATCTAAGTGATTCTGAAGTGTGGAAGACATTTGATTGTAAACATCAACATAGTTTTGAACTTGTTCAGGAATCCTGATGCATAAAAAAAAAGGTTCTTTTAGCAACTTTGGACAAATATAGTTTTCCGTACTAATTAACCCCTCTACAAATATAGTAATGCTTCTGAAATAAAAACTTAGTAATTGGAAATGTAACGAAAATCAAAAAGCCATTAAATAAAATAAACAAAATTAAAGAATCTTATTTAAAGAGAATAAACAGTTTCAGAAGTTTATAAAATAGTCTTACACTTATGTACCGAGTAGTTTGTTGTTGGGGTCTTGTATTAGTCGGTACGGATGTAGTAGCTTGCTCAAGTTGAATTTGCCTGGGTTCATTTGACCTAGACCGTGAATTCGGAACATTGTAATCAACGTTTGAAATCACCATTGCTTGAGCCAAGGATAGAAAATAAGAGAAGTTGTGTATTGCTGAAAGCTGAAATGGAATAACCATATGTAAAATATAAAAAAATGAAAACATTAAATATATGTAAAATTAGCTAAAACTTCAAATCTAATTAATCAAAAATATATACAAGACCTTTGGTACTTCCTTGATTTGATTCTAAGATTCATCCGCTTTTGAAAAATATATATCTGCGTCTTCTTCCTCTTCATCTTTGCCTATACTATTGGCCAGTTATTCAAAATCTAAATATTAATATATGTCTAGAAACATTACTTTTTCAGTTGGTGAAGTTTCGATAACTTAGTTGAGAAAACTCTATGAATGTGTGCTTTATATAGATGCAAAGAGGAGATGAGTAGCTTTGTGAAAAGGGATTAACATCAATTACTTTTTTAGTAATTTTTCCCTTTTGAATTGATTATGTACATATTTTTAAAATAACACAATTAATTAATGCAAGTATTTAATTATTAATCAATGTCATTTATGTAATATTTTAATATATGTATTCTATTATTGGTAATATTATAAAATATATGGTACGAAATTAATATATATATTTAATATCTTAATTTAACATAAATAACCATAATTTATATTTAATTATTTGTGTAATATATTAATTATGCATTAATTTAATGTATCATATAATTAATATTTAAAAACTTTACTTGTAACATTTAAAACAGATGTACATGTGAAAATTTATTACTCTATATTTTCTTTTACTACATATATAAAATAATACGCAAAATATTCTAATTTTAGAGCATAATTCAGATTAAATATAAATATAAAGTATATATAAAATGAGAAAATATCTACTATACATTATTTAAGTAAATTATAATTTAATATTCATTTTTATTATAATAATTAAAAGATTTTGCTTAACATTTAAGGATCACTAAAATAATCACTAAAAAAAATATTAAGCGTCAGTCAAAATTCAACGTTAGAGATCCAAAATTAACATTGTGTGTCGGTATAACATTTGTTTTATAATAAACGTTAATACGGTGGACGTTAGTTAAACAAAAGATATAAATTGTGATTTGTGATGGTCAAGTCGACACAAAACACGTTCTAAAATAAAATTATATTTAAGATTGTGTGGCCAGGCTACCGTCAAAATAGTTGCATTTAATGATAATCAAACTGTCGCATGATGCTTTCTAGCCGTCACTATATCTATCACTATTAGCAATATAAAAAAAATGAGTGGGTTTGACTATTCTAAAGCTATTTGTCGTTATTTTTACATTTAGATTTTAGAGATATTTTGTATGACAATACGTTTGAGGTTTTTAATAATCATAAAAATTTTAAAAGAATTTTAAATGTATGTTTAATTAAAAAGAATTAAATAAGATAGAGAATGTAAATAAAATTTTACAGTTTAAATTATATTATTAAAAATACTTTTAGGTTGATCTCAAAAAGGAAGGCCGGTAAAACGTTTTTATTTGAGTAAGCAATAAAAACATTTTGACAAAATGAGAATTTTTAAGAATTTTCAAGATTAATAATACAATTAATTCAAATATGAATAAATTGATTTATTTTCTAATAAAATTAAGAAAAATACGTCTTTCAAGCCAAGTGATTTAGAATAGTTATGCAAAACCAACACATAGTTAGAATTAAGCTAATACACGAACCAGTTAAATAGAATATGTAAAACAATAATTTAATTGATGAATCGAAGCCATGCAAGAAACAATTTAATCATTAACATATATAAGGCAATGAACATTTTAACAATTACATTATTCAAGGTTTTATAGAATGCACAATTTGATAACAAACAATTGAGATAAAAAAGAAACTAGAATCAAATATGTAGAGAAATCAAGTTCAATTACAAGATCAAAGGAAAAATAATCTCTATATATGCTAACCAAGAAACAATTTACAATTATACAGAAAAGTTCTTAGAGCTAAATAATGATTAAAACAGTTTTTAAAACAAACAGGTTAGAGATAATACACAAACGGAATCACATGTAAATTTGGCACAGGTTTCGTTCAAAGATTCAAAAACATAAATGCTATGTAAGGCCAGAATAAAGGATCTATGAATAAACAAAAGTAACAGATATGGTTTTGATAAACACAATTTTATAAAATCTGTAAAACCATAATTGAAATAAAAGCTTTGATCAGAGCACGTTTCCAGTTAAAAGAAAAATTTTATAAAACAACTTTGATGAAACAATAAGCACAGAGTGAATTAAACACATAAACACACATCCTTACAAATTAAAAACAACAACACAGAATCAAATTTAATGGCACAATGAAGAATTAAGTATAGAGAGAAGAGTATGAGAAGAACACACAAGTAATTATACTGGTTCACCCTTTCTCAAGGGCTACATCCAATCTTTCTTACAACCCTAGCAAAAAAAAATTTCACTAACAACACTCAATTGTACACAATTACAATCAATAACCCTTCTTACACTCTACAATATCACAAATCACTTCTGAATAACAGCACCAACACCCGCAGCCCCAAATATTCAGAATACAACAATGTTAAACCCTATAACATCACCAATAACCAATTGAATAAATTATTACAATTATACAAAACAAAAACGTAACACTTGAATCATACAAGTTCAAGAATTGAGTTGTAGAAATCCCATGATTTTAAGTGAAGGAAATCTAGCACAAGGCCTCGAAGAACACTAATGACACAGTACATATTCAAAGTATTTTAATTCTTTAAGAACACTTCTTTAAATATTGAAAAAACAAGCAATTTTTTTTCTCATAAAATTCTTGTCAATCTTGTTCGTATTTCTCTTCTCTATTTCCTTTCTTAATTCGCTCTAAAAAGTCCAAATACTTAAAACATGAAATACCCAAACTATTTTTCAAAAAAATAGTAAACAAATATGTTGTATAGCTTGAATAAATTGATTCCACATAAATGGAATCAATTTATTTCCAGTTAAAAACTGAATTTTCAAATGATTTATCTCAAAAATGTTTTTGCTCAGTTTTATTACTTTGGTTTAACTATGTTTCAACTATGTCAGTGATTTTCTTCTCAGTTGTGCTTAGGTTTACCTTCACCTTCAATCATACTCACTCACACCCACTAAGACAAAGCCTAAGTCTTCATTTGCAACTTTCATGCTTTGCTTTACCTTTGTCCAATTGCTTGACTTCATCAAATATTGAATCCTTTGAGATTCTTAACAATTACCACATAGGAAAATCAATCTTAGTGGCATTTGCTTTAAGCAAAAAATCCTTAAATATCTATTCATTAATAATTTAAGATATGAGCTTGCTCGAAAAATTTAGAGACATAAATTTGTCAATTATAATAAATCATGATAGAATGAAATTAAACTCAATTCAGATTACAAGTTACTTACAAAGGCAAATCAATGAGGTTCAACTGATGAATTCATTCAAAAGAAAAAGGGGTTGATTGGACAAAAGAATGGATAAATTTTGGACATAAATAGGGGAGGCATTTTGAGATTTAATGGTAGGATATGAGTACCTAAAGATATAGAAATTAAGAAGATGATTTTAAAAGATGTACATAAGAACAAATTGGCTTAGGATGAGGAAGGAAGTAGCACAATATGTAGCAACATGTTCATTTTGTCAAAAAGCTAAGATAAAACACCAGCAAGAATGCTACAATCCTTTAATATACCTAAATGGTAATGGAATATTATAGCAATGGATTTTATAGTCAGGATAATTCAAAAATTTGATCTCATACGAGTTATTATCGATAAGTTAAAATATCATGTTCACTTCTTACCCATTAACATTAGGTATTTATTGGAAAAATTGACTGAATTATATGAAAGGTAAATTGTACGGTTTTTGTGGCGTTATTTCCAGTATAGTGTCAGATAGGGATCCTAGGTTTACTTCAAAATTATAGGGGATTTTACACCAAATCGTAAAGACTAAGCTTTATCTTAGGTAAGCTTATCACCCTCAAACAAATGGACAGTCATAAATGATCACCCATTCCATGGAAATTGTTGAGAGCATGTGTAATTTGTACATGAGGTGGTTCATAAACATGTCCACTAGTGGATTTTTTTGGCTGGATTTCCTTAAATATGTCCTTTTAGATATAGGGTTGATTTACCTGCTTTTAGGTTTATTTTGTATTTCTTGTTCACATGAGTATGGGCTTAACTGAGATGTCTTAATATCATAATAATGCTTAGGAGATCATAGCTTTTATAACAAAAATGGTAGAATGGATACAAAATCAAATTAAACCTCAAATGCAAATAAAAATAGCAATGAAAAAGCATGATTAACACTTTAAGTTTACATAACAAGGTGAAATGTTAAGATATGCTTGTGTTAAGTGTAATTGTAAAGTTTTCAAATATGTGGATCAAGTTGGATACGATCTTTATGAACAGGTTTCAACATCCAATTTCGTTCAGGTAAAAAGAAAAAATTCTAATCACTTCACCAAAAAAGTGAAAACAAAAATATCTTTTAGTTTAAATTTTATTGCTTGTTCAGATTTGTTATTTTTCTCTTATTTTGATAAAAAATGTATAAAAAAATATAACTTCATTTTTATGATTGTCTTTATGTTTTTATCTTCTTTTTAAAAAAATGGCATCTGCTGCTTACACCCCTTTTTTTCCCTTATCCGCACCCTCACTTTTCTTTTATAACCTTTTTCTTTCTTTGCACACAACCTTCCTCTCTTTTGGACCGAGCCAATTTTCTTCCCCACCCGTCATTTTTCTCTTCACACACTCCCACACTCTAACTTGGGCCAGAATCTAGATTCACCTCTTACACCCCCTACACTCTTTTTGCACCCCACTCCTTTACTTATACCAATGGGCCAGATGTTCATACACCCTTTTGCTTTCTAAGCACACCCCCAAATCTCTTGATTCTCTCCACTAGTAGAAAACTAGGCTTTAACGTCCCCGTATTAAGACGGTTAAATCAGCAAACGACGTTGTCAAAAACGCGGTAGCATTTTTGTAAATAAATGAACATAACCACGTCGGTTCAAGTAAACAACCGTCATTGATGTATTTATAAAAAAGAAAAAACCAAATTTTGAAATTTTTAAAGAGGCGCTTGATTCCCACGTCGGTTAGGAGCTACAACCGACGTGGGATTTTTGCTCACTACGTTAGTTGTGTACTAGAAACTGACGTAGTACACCTAGTGAAAAAATTGGGGGAAATTGACTGAAATTAGGGCACCATCCACGTCGGTTCTGGGCTTCTAACCGATGTGGCTGGTGCATCAGATTTTTTTATTTACTTTCAGTGCATGCACCAAGTCGGTTAGGAGTCCAGAACCGACGTGGTGCGTCTATTTTATTTCCAATGCGTGCATTCACCCTAGCATTGTTCCGGCTTCTTCTATTTCACTTTTCGACCTCCATTTGCACCTCATTCTACTCCATTTTACTTCCTGTTGTTCGTGACGTCGAGAGCTTCGATTTGAACGGTTCTATTTTCGATTTCAAGTCTGTTCGAGCTCTGTTTCCTTTGAAGCTGTGCACTCATTCTTTCTCTTCCATTTTCATTTGCTTTTACTGATATTGTTATTGTATTGAGCATTTGTTTGTGCTTTGTGGTTTTGGTAGGGTTCGTTTGGCCGATTTGGGTTCGTTTGTGTTGTTGGTTTTGGCATCACCACTGCGGGTTCGGTTTTGGCATCACCACTGCCCTACAAGAGGTGTGTTTTTATTTTTTTTGAAATGGAAGAGGAATATGTATTGAATGTTTATCTATATCATTAGAATGCTTGTTCGAATTAGAATGTTTTGGGAGAATGTTTGATGTATGTTTTTGGAGAATGTTTAACTATATGTTGAATGTTTGATCTATGTTTTATATTTTATTTGAGCATTGTTCTATGATTGAAATGCTTGTATGATTACAATGCCTAAATGGTCTTTGTGTATAATTTAATATAGGAGAAACGCGTTTGGGTACTGAGTCCGGGGATGTTCGATCCCCGACAATTTTTATTTAATCTTACTCATTGAGTTTTGTATCTGAAAACTTTTCACTACTCGTAGTGATGGATCGAAGTTGAATAAATACAAGTCGAATAAGTGATGTTTATGAGAAAGGTGTTGAAGATTTTTTGGAATTTGCTAAACGTAGTGGAACAGCAATAAATGGAAGATATTATTGTCCGTGTGTGAAGTGTGTGAATTTAAAAAGACTAGATATTGAGTTTATACGAGAGCATGTTCTTTGTGATGGTTTCTTGAAGAAGTATACAACGTGGACTTGGCATGGTGAAGTTCTAGACTTACCATATGCATCTGAGCAAGATCAATGTGAACATTCTATCGGTGTAAATTATTTGTTAGAGATCCTCCTCAATTAGTGGCGATTGGGAGAGTGTTTTCCATATCTTTGACGCTCCATACAATGCCACTTGGAGATGATTTTGCAAGAGTGGTCGTCGAAGAAGTTAGAGAGGCAGATGCCGAGGTGCCTGTGCCCACATCAGGGGTTAGACTTGTGGGAGAGGCACTTGGTACATTTATTGCATGGCCTACACATCTCTTACAGGCCATTTCTAAAAGGAATCAGGTATTATGATTTCTCTTAATCTTATCTAAATTCACAGTTACTGTTAATTAATACATTTTGTTTATGTGTCAGGAGCAGGGGAGTAAAAGCAGATCACCTAGGTCTCCACCAGCTGAGTTAGAAGTGAATCTAATTCAAGAGTTGACTCGTATACTGCACGAGTTATTTGCTCAACCAGCTCAAATTCCTTGGTAGCCATCTATCTTTGAGATTGATGGTGTCCCACTGTATATAACGATGCAAGACATCGTGGAACTAATTAGTGGGTCACAGATGTTAAATATTAATATAATTCAGTTGTGGATGATGTAAGTTGCATAAAAAGCCAACGATAGATATGAAACAAATTGTACAAAGGTATCATTTAATTAACTTTAAGTAATGTATATCACTCTTTTATGTACAAATAGGCAATTTACTAAACAACTTGGATTTTAGTGCAATGAATGTTTGTAAGGTTTTTGGTGGAAGATCTTCATCCACAACCCAAAGCCTCCGGTGGATCCATGCTAAGGTAATTAACTCTAAATTTAATTATCTTTACTAAAATTAGTTGTATTCAAATTTATGATCATTGAACTTTAATTACAGTGCAATAAACAAAGAGGAAGTTGAGAATGTGGAAATTACATTATGCATTGGATGAGAACTATAACAAGAGCTGCAGTCATGGATTCTTGGGAGCATGTAAGTTTTTCACTTATAAGTTTATAAATACGTCAAATGTTTGTTAATTTAGAAGTTCTAACACTAAACTTTGCACATTTATTTCAGGTTTTTATGGATATAGAGCCCTTGGCCAAGAGCGACATAGAAGAAATTCAAAAAGAATGGGCAAAGTATTTTTTTAAAGTTAGAAGTACATCTTAGTATATATTAGTAGTTCTTAGTGTATTACGAGTAAATTTTAGTGTACATTGGTGTATATATTAATTAAGAACTACAATTGTTACATCATTTTGTGAATTGGAAAGAATTCTGGCTGGTTTCTGATTTGTTGCAGGGAGGTTAGTAGCTAATTAAACTCTATACTATAAAAAAACACACACACACAACGTCGGTTAAGGTCAAAACCGACGTGGGTGTGCAACCAAAATTCATATCAGACAAAGCACCACATCGGTTGGAACCAAAACCAACGTGGTGAAGAGACACACAACGTCGGTTAGTTCCCTCACAACCGACATTGTGTGTCTCTGTACCACGTCCGTTTTGGTTCCAACCGACGTGGTGCTTTGTCTGATATGAATTTTGGTTGCACACCCACATTGGTTCTGTGGTGTTAGCCGACGTGAATGTGCTCTACATCACGTCGGTTGTTTAACCGACGTCTGATTCAACGTCTCCTGCTTCAATGTCGGTTCGGAAACCGACGACAAAAGCCTCTCAAAACCGACGATGAAGGCCTTTTTTCTACTAGTGCTCGTACATTCCCCTCCTACTCCACTACCCTCCACACACTAAAAAAGCAATGTTCCCCCTCCACCGTGACTGCCCTGACAAAAGCTGGTGTGTCCTCAACAAATAACCACATGGCTTGTGTCGTTCACCCCTCACTCACAAAAAGAAAAAGATAATATACCTGCCATTTTCCATACACTCTCACGTAGACACTCACACTACCATTTTCCTCCTCATGTCGCCAACTTTCTTCACTCACCATATACATAGTACACACTCACTCACACCATTTTCTTTTTCTTACACACATTCAGCTGCACCTTCACTTTTCTTGGGGTAGCCACTCACTCACGGCTCCCTCTCCCTTTTCTAGTTTGCACTTTACCCTCACGCATACTCTCATAGCAACATCCCCTCACTTTGCTCACTACACTTACTCTTTCACGCTCACGACCCACTTTCTCATGGCGCTCACACAAAATTGCCCACCCTCGCTCTCTAACACTACTTCACAATACACATACTCTCTTCACTCATATACACATAATCACACACATCACAGGGGAAACCTGACTAAAAAGGTGAGGCACGAAAGAAAAAGATTATGCTTTTGGAGGCAAGTTTTTTTTTTTTTTTTTTGGCCTTCTTGAATGTTAGAGAGGGGATGCAAAAGGAGAAACCAGTCATGGGCTCCAAGCTCTGCGACTGACGCGGTTCACCACCCTCACGCACTACCTCTGCTTATTCCCAAAGCAAACCTCCCTGGATCATTTCTACCCCCGTTGTGCTTCATTATTATTTGGTGGACCACTACTAGAAAAATCGTTAATTGTGACCAAAAAATCAGTCACTAATTTACCAAAATCAGTTACTGATTAAAACAGTAACTGATTTTGACCAAACGCTTCAGTTGCTATTTTGCTGGTCGCTGATGTATAGTGATTGCTTCTATGACCGATTTTAAAAATATTATTTTAACATCTATTATTGACCGAATCTGTGACCGATTTCTGTGACCGAATCTGTGACCGATTCTGTGACCGATTCTGTGACCGATTCTGTGACCGAATCTGTGACCGATTTTGTGACCGAATTTGTAAATGATCTTTCCAGTCATTGATTCAGTAACTGATATTGACCAATTTTTTTCGGTCACTGATTCGGTTATCGATAGTAATCGATTTTTTCGGTCACTAATTTCGGTCACTATTTAGCAATTTTCTAGTAGTGGACAAATCATGGTGAAGATGTGCTACAATTCCCCTAATGGGTGTTCAGAGTTCATCTTATGCAACTTTTGACCAAATGGGAGAATTAGGTTATTTCAGCAAATGATCATGGATCATATTGAACCTTCAACTGGCTATTACTTGGAAGCAGATCCTGTTATTAAACTAGAGCACATGGAGGATAACTTCGAGTGTGAAACTAAAAAATTTTTTTACATACTTGCTAATGCACAAGCACCCACTACAACATTTTTTACTTTAGGCAACAATTAAAAAGTGTTGGCTAAACTTTAGGTCACAATTTAGCTACGGTTTGCCATGGAGTATGCTGCCATGGGTTTTGCTCTAATGCACAATTTTTTCAAAACTGTTGCCTTAGATTGATACAACATGAAACAATTTTCTATCAATGTTTAAGCAACACTTTTTTCAGTGTTGATTTTTCTTTAGATGACGATTTTTAACCTTAAAAAAATTATATTTACCTACAACATAAATCCATATATTATTATTAACAATTTATTACTATTACTTTTGATTTTTTTTTATTATTATCATTATTATTAACACAATATGCTACAAGAGAGAATCAAACTTAGGCTTTATAAATACATATAAAACATATAACCATTATATCAAATAAACTTTATGGTCATATTATAATAATTATTATTTTTATTAGGATTATTATTATTATGATTAATATTATTATTAATAGTAATAATATTATTAATAAGAATAATAATAATATAAATAATATTAATAATACTATTAAGAGTAAGAGTAATATTAATAAGTAAAAATAATAATAAACCTAAGTGTTTTAAATAATTTATTTATAAAATTAAGATAACTTTTTGTCACACTTTTTGTTTGTTGATTATTCATAATTATAAGTTATATTAAAAAAATGTAGTTTAAACTATCTACAACTCAAACTTTATTTGTTGAATTGATTGATATAAGACTGTCACTAGGATAGAAATTCAAAAGAAGATTGTTGTTAAATTTTTTTTTTCTTATTTCAAGACTTAAAAGTTTATCGTGTATTATTGAGAGTTACACCAACAATTGATATTGATAAAATATTAAAATCAGAGAAATTTACTCGTTAATTTATTGTTACTTACCAATTTTTTAAAAGAAAGAGAAAAAGGTTTTGTTGCTCATGAAATTTTCTTACCATCTTTTCTTTTAAATTTTCACAATATTTTTTATGTATTTGAAATATATGATAAAGTACAATTGAAGAATAATTTTATATTTGAAATAATACTTATTATAGACAAAAAGATAGGTAATTGAGTAGCAAACACATTCTCCTACCAAAAGTCAATTAGAATGAAGTCCTACTATGAGAGAATAAGAAGAGAAAATCAAAGAAAGATAACTTCATCTATTTTAACTAATTAAAAAATCCCGAGGATAAAATTTCAGTAAGGATGGGAAATCTAACATCTTAAAATTTATAATAAAATATATTATTTTTAATTGTTTTATGGTTCATAATATAATGTAATACGAAAATAAAAATATATTTAAATTATTTAAAAATAATATAATAATACATTGTATTTAAAAAAGACGAGGATAAGATAAACTTAAAGACACAACACAACACATGTACATATGAATTCACATACATACGGAGATACACATATACCCCTACACGTGCGCCTACGTCTACATACTAAAATAATTAAATTAACAACAAAACCATGTTAAGAAAAACGTTACATATATAAATTTGATAATTTTACAATCGTTAGGTCAGGGTTTCATCTATGACTGACGGTTTTTAAGTGTTAAAATTTGCCAAGGATTTCATCTATGAGAGACCGTTTTTAACTGTTATACTTTTACCTGGGATTTCATCTCTGACTGACAGTTTTTAAGTGTTACAATTTGCAATTTCAACAATCACAAATATTATATTTTCTATAATGTGTATTTTGGGATGTTACGAGTAAAATTTATAATATTAATTACAAAATATATAAAATTAATTCATATATTAATATATAACACAAAAAATTAAATACATAAATTATGGTTGTTTATGTTACATAAATATATTAATGTATATTTTAATTATGTGAAGTAACGTTTTATTATATAATACATTAAATTAACAATATATTAATATAACACAAATAATTAAATGTATACATTATGGTTATTTATGTTACATTAATATTTTTAATGATATCACATAAATAATATAATGCAAACATTAATACATTACATAAATGACATTATTTAATAGTTAAATTGAATAATTAATTAGTTTTCTTCTCTTGAATATATTTAAATAACCAGCTCAGAAAGAAAGGTTTTAAAAAATTAATTAATATTAATCCTTTTTCATTACCTCTTCATCTCCTCCTTTTCATCTATATAAACGGGATATTTTCACCAAAGAAAAAGTAATATTTTTAGAGACATCTGGTTATTAGAGTTTGGGCAAATGGCCAGCAGCACGGGCAACGATGAAGATGACGAAAACACAAACATGTGTTTTTCTAAGAGTAGATTGATCTCAAAATCAAATTAAGGAAGTACCAAAGGTAACTTTTGATTAATTAGATTCACATATTTTGATAATTCTTATATATTTGGTTTTTCAACTTTTTTTATTAGTTTATATGTAGTTATTAAACTAAAAAACCATTTCATTTACAGGAAGTTCGTGTGTAAATTTCGCAATGGAACACACGTTCTCGGTGTTTGTTTGAATCCCTTCAAAAAAAGAAAGTAAGGTTTTGGATTTAGAACTAGCATAGCCTTCTTAACTCATGCTATGTTTTTCATTTTTAGATGAAATAATATTATTTTCAATTATTTTGTTTATTTGCAGGACATGTGCCAACAATAGATCAATGGAGATGATTGAGAGACAACATTACAATGTTTCTCTTTCTGAATTTGTAATTGCATTCTCTTCAATATATAATAGGCCATATATTATTATTTAAACAAACATTCTTAGCTTTGCCCATCTGGCCATAGCTTAGAGAAGACTTTAGGACTGTAAGTTTTAGAGGAAAGTGGAATAATCCAGAAAAAGACAAGCTAGAAGGAATATATTGGAGCTTGTGGTCAAAGTGGTATTTACAATATGAGCATTAGAATGATGACAATAAGATGCAGAATTGGAACAAGTAAAACACTATAGTTGCTGTTTTGAAGCCACTGTTAAAGTGCGATTGGAGATGGTATATGATTAAAAATCTGTATATTAGAGGCTTGGTTGAGATATAACCATAAATTTCTTTGTAGTTTGTTTTGTCGTAGCTATCTGTTATGAAATAAATATTTTGGTGGATGTATGAAGGGGTTTCTAAACTATATTTTGTTGGTTTTATCTGTTTAATATATTTTTTCACTTTTTTATTTTGGTTTTTTCATTGTAGAACATTCATTTTCTATTTTCTGTTAATTTATTCTTTTTATTGATAAAAACAATTCCTAACTTTATATCATACTATAACTTTTCATGTTAACCTCTATTTTTTTATGTATTAAATATTTTTGTATATTATTGTATATTATTGATGTGATTGTCTTATTTTTAATAAAATTGACCTTTTTTCTATTTTTTTAAGTAATTCGTAAAAGGGTATGTTCTTTTCTTATGGTTTTTTTATATTGTTTACATATATTGATTGTCGATGATAATATTTTTTCTTATAATGTTTCTAGTTCCCTCATTTGTGAAAACAAAATTTCACATCATCACTCATGTATATGAAAATTTCATAAAAGCTGAAGACTTGATATTATGTATTAATAAAATTAAAGATTTAATAGAAGAAAGTAAAAATAATACTCATCGAAAAGTCAATATAAATCAATAACAATTCTAATAAAGCAGAATGAATAAAATATTTTCTATTTAGTCTCAAGAAACTAAACTATTACCTAAACATGCGTCATTGATATATTTTCTATTAAATCCTTTTCGAACATTAATAATAAAAAGCTTATAACATATTATACCAATTATAACTAAGTTAGTATATTTTTTTTTTACATTCAAAGAAATACTTCTATGTTTTGGGTTTTACAGATAATATTTTTTAGAGTTTCCGAATAAGCTTAAATATACTTTTATGTTTTGTTTTTTATGAATAAGATATTTTGACATTTGAAATAAACTTAGATTATATGATGTTAGTTTGGAGAGTAAGGTGTGAAAAAAGATTATTTTGTAATAAGGTTGATGTACCCCTAAAGTATTCTTATTAATTTTATTTTTCACTGTTAAAAGAAATATATACATAGTATTTAACGTTATACAAGACATTTTTTTCATCTCAAACACGTAATAAAGAATACACTAAAATCGAAGCACTAAATAGGATGCTTCAACCTTTATACAAAAGTTAAAAACATATGTGATCCATATGTTTTATTTGGACAGTTGTAATTTACTCTCGCCTTATCCCTGTCCTTATAGAATACTTTCATCGTATTTCCAAACCAAAACCAAACTAAACATAGGAGTAACAATTAAAAACATTAGTTCAATATTAGCTTCAATTTTTTGATTTGCTTTGTGATCACACTTTCAATTAGGCATCTTCATCTTCTTTGTATAAAAATTACACCTCTCTTAGTATCGTGGTAATGCAATTTGTTGAATAAGAAATCTCAATTCAACTTATTATAATTGATACTTTTGTGCCTAGAGCTCCATTACAAAACAATTGTTGATTCTTTGAGTCCTTTCAAAAAATATATAACACTCTGGATGACAATTATGGATTGTGTCCACCTTGTTTATATTTAATTAGCATGGCCACTTCAACTATTGCATTTATGTCTTGTCATCCTCAACCTTCCAATTATAAAGTCTGCATACATGGAAACACAAATCCTTCCTAAGTTCCATCATCTCAAACACAATATTTCCTAGTTTACATTTTCTTGAATATTGAGGCCATCTGTGGGAATCCATTCCCTTAGCTCTCAACTGGGGGCCTTGTTCTGATCGGTACACCTAATATAATCCCACATCGTTTAGGAGTTGAGGCCAAAGTCAGTTTAAATACAACTTCCTTCCTTATCCCACGAGACGCTTTTTAAAGACGAAACCATTTTTTTTAACAGCAGAATAAACTATCCTCTAACATATTACAAACTTATAACTATCTGGCCTAATCCCACAAAACATTTAGCTAAAATTATTCTTCATCCTCCAATGCCCTCCTCCAGCTTAATCTCGGGATGTCTGCTAGATTGAATATGCATACCTACAACAAATACCAAACCTACACCTAGCCTATCACCCCCATCATACTTCCCGCTAACTAAATAGTCAAATTTGATGGTCACCAATACTATATCTATGCCCACATTACCCTTCTCAATTTACGCAACAACCAATACTAATACATAAAACCCAAACTAGGTAATACTACCTAGACAAAGAGCAAGGCATAAGTACCAATTCGAAAAAGAATAGTTCACACCTTGGCATCTAAATTTAGTCCAGGACAAAGCTTTGAGTTGGGCTAATGATAATATTTCCTCATCGTCCACTACCCTGTTATTAAACACTACTCTATTTCTAGGCTTCCATATCTCCCACATTATAATCACCCACATTCCCTTCCAAACTGTATTTATTTTCTTATTAAAGCAGATAAAAATGCTAAAACTAGTTAACAATCTTATTGTGCCTCACAGATGAGACTCTTATCCATCTATTACAATTTTGCCATACTTTTTGAGCTACATCACAATTAATGAGGACATGTTGGGTTGTTTCCTTAACCTTCTTACACAACAGGCATAAGTTACTAACAACTAAGACTCCTCTTCTCTCCAAATTAAGTCTACTGAGTAGCTTTTCTAGCATTGCCCTCCATACACACATCTGAATTGGACCTTCAACCTTAAGGCTCCACATCTCCCTCCACCAATCAATGTTTGAAAGGGAACCGTATTCTTTTAGAGCCCTATGTCCAGAACCTAATGTCTAACTATTTAGTTCACCATCACTCTAAATCCACCCATCCGGTACATCCCTCTTCCACTGGATTGCAACTATGAGGTTTGTTAGCTATTGTAGTTGTTCCTTTTCCCGCACAAACAACTCTCTCCTCCATACTAGATTCCATGTATGTGTTTTTGTATTCCCTATCTTTGTCCAAACCCCTAAATCGCTAGCAACTTTATCTTTGCACGAAGATATTGAGCACAATCTAGGAAATATCTCTTTAAGCGATATATCCCAACCTACCTATCTTCCCAAAATCTAATCTTTTTCCCATCCCTCAACTCCCACTTAATCCTGCTAGTAAACCAATTACTTGGATTATCCACATCACAAGTCTTGCATAAGTCTCTCCACCAACTTGAACAATTTCGATCCCCATAGTAACTCTCATCTCTCTCCAAGATTTGTACCTAGACTTTAGAATGTCCCGTCATACTCCCAGCCCTCCCAATTCCATAGGGGAATAAACATTATCTCAGGCAACCTAAGCAATTTTCCTTCCCTCATAGCCCCACCCCCAAAGGAATTTAGCTTGTGTTTTTCTAATGGTTTTGTACACTATGACAAGGACTTTAAAGAAAGAGAAATAGAAAAGGGGTAGAGCATTAATAACAATCTTTATAAGACAGACCCTACCAGCCATAATGATTATCCTCCCCCTCCTAGCAAACAGTTTAGACTTAATCTTATCAATGTATGACTTCCAAAATGACAGAGTTCTAGGGTTCCCACCTATTTTCATACCAAGATACTTGAACGGGATTTCCATTCGGGCACAATTGAGACACTTAGGAAAAATAGTAGCTTCCATTTCATTCACCCCAACAGTGTCTATTCTGTTTTTATGAAAAATAACTTTAAGGCTAGAGGTTAACTCAAAACATCGTAGAATCGCTTTAATTGCCTTAATACTTTGGAATTAGGTTGGCAGAAAAATAATGTGTCGTCTGCAAATTGTAACAATTTTATATGGACATAATTATAGCCAACTTTAACCCTTTCTAACACTTCAATCCTAGATGGAACTTCGAACTTTAAAGTGGACAATACCTCAGATGCAATTATTGATCTTAACAATGTCATTTCAACGGACTTGAGGTCGGAACACTAACGTAGAAAAGTTTGGTAGGGCAAGAGAGGGGAAGCAACAATATGGTTGGCAAGAGTGAGCGAAGTCCAAAGTGTGGTTAGGTGAAATTGCAATTGGGAGAGGAGTGAGTCCTAGAGAAGCACCAAATTAAGGAATAGTGACAATGTCCAAATGAAAAAGATTGGGCAACAATAACATTTTAGGAGCTTGTGTAAGAGCAAGAGTGACAACAAGATAACAAGCATAACGATGACGAAAGCAAAAGAAAAAGAAAAAAAAATATTCTTTATGATGCATGTTTTGGGGTTTAAAAGGTCTTTTTATGTTGGTCATTGATGAAACAACATAAAAATTAGGAAAACTTAAAACTTAAAACTATTTGCAAAATATTGTGATAAAGTTCTTTTATTAACAAAAAAAATCATATGAATAAAAAACAAAGTATTTCAACATTTATACAAGTAATAAATACATAAAAAAGCCTAGGAGGATCGGTGATGTTAATTTCCAGAAAAACAATAGCTACTAGTGATAATCCCTATAACCATCAAACGTTTTCCCAGCATCACATGTAGAGATATGTGATGTTAATGATCCCAAAAATTATCCATTTATAGTGTGAATTCCTATAACCCTGAAAGTTGGCCAATCAACACAAGCCTCATCAATTACATTTTCATTGTACTTAGTTCTTCCAGCTTAGACGCTACTATCATTTAAAATCATCAATTTGCATGTTTCTGTCATATTCTTCTCGCAATCAATTTGAAGCCTTTTCTACAGCTTCCAAAATTATTTCAATATAAAAAAGGACTCCTCTGCTTGATTAAAAGCCTTGGAACTTGTTCTTCATAGTGGTTTTCTCTAGAGACTCCTTGAGGCTTCTATATATAAAGAGTGAATGAAGATTTCCTCGTTCTATTCCATACTTATGCATCACCAGTGGATCCCATCTCCGAGTGCTTATGACTTAGAAAGGTGCTGCAAATATTGTTGCTTTGCTGCATAGATGTATTGCAGAACCTGTGATGGACATCCATGTCTATTTTACAGTAGCCACACACCTGTCGAGAAATTTTACATATGCAGAATCTTTGCACACATAAACATAGACTATGTCCTTCAAGGCAAATTAGTTAAAAAATTAGCACATATCACTGTTAGAAAATAAATAAATTATTCCATAAGGTAACTCATGTGAAATATGACATGTATGTAATTTAATAAAACTAAAAAATATATTAGTAATTATGAGAAGTTATTTATTTTATAATTATATGATGGTAACCAACTTGATGGGAGTCAGTTATAAATATTATTGATAATAACCAAATTAATGGAAATTGGTTATTATTTTATAATAACTTATGGTAACCAATTTGATAGACATTGGTTATATAAAGATATAGGGTTTTGTCTCTGCAGTATGAGAGTTCTACACAATATATCATCAATAAAGTGTGTAGAATAAAAGTGACTGAAAGAGATAGATTGAGATAAGGAGATTAAAGTACAATTGATTGGATCTCTCATGGATCAAGGTAAGTCTCTCTATATTATGTGAGAATCATAGATTCTAAGATCTTATAAAATATTTATGATTGATTATTCCTAATTATGTTTAAACTTACATGTGGTATCAAGAGCTACAGTTATTTGAATTTGTGATTCTCCATTAATGATGTTTTCAAATTTTGATAAACCCTAAATTTGAATTATGAATTTACGAATAAGTAATTAATTTTATTTTAATGATAGTGAATTGTTTGGTGTTCACGGAATTGAATATGGGTTTTGAATTCCATAATGGACAACATATGGTTCTCCCTTATGGATAGAGGCATCCACCGCATTCAATTTGCAGTTGCCACTTATTTTATTTAGAAACCTCTTGGTTGAGTATTAGGTTTTTCAAAACTGCCAATTGTTGGCAAAGATTACATCTTTTCTATTAATATATCACGAAGCAACCAAATTAATTCAAACGTGAATTGTTTTTAATAAAGGCAAGGTTGCAGCAATTGCACATTGAAAGATAGAAAGTGATAGTAAATGTATGTGGGTCCAATTATAGCCTATTAATGTAGCAAATTAAAAAGAAGACCATATATTTTAATTATGATTATTTTCCACTATATTAATGAAAATTAATCTATGAATTGATTGATTTGTTGAGATTAATCATATGATAGATTTGTAATCACCAAAGTGATCAAATCTTTATGTTTTGATTAATTTCAAATTAATGATTATTTTATTGAAATTAATCTTATGATAGATTTGTAATCACCAAAGTGATCAAATATTTATGTTTTGGTTAATTTCAAATTAATGATTATTTTATTAGAATTAATCGTATGATAGATTTGTAATCACTAAAGTGATCGAATCTTTATGTTTTTTGATTAATTCTAAATTAATGATTATTTTATTAGAATTAATTGTATGATAGATTTGTAATCACTAAAGTGATCGAATCTCTATATTTTTTTATTAATTCTAAATTAATGATTATTTTATTGGAATTAATTGTATGATAGATTTGTAATCACCAAAGTGATCAAATCTTTATGTTTTATTTTAATTCCAAATTATTGATAATTTTATTTATTGGAATTATTTGTATGATAGATTTGTAATCACCAAAGTGATCAAATCTTTATGTTTTATTTAATTCCAAATTAATGATAAATTTTTATTTCAATTACCCATAGAATGGATGCTAAATTATAAATAATTGATTTATATAAGTTAATTGAAGTTCATTATTATAAGGCATGTATGGATGGACATGATTGTTGGTAGTGAGTATGCATTATTAGTTTTACTTATATATCCAAAGATAATAAGTTTTGCTAATTAGTGTATATGTCTTACCAAATAATTTTAATATTATAGCATCATTATGTTTTGCGTATTAATGTATCACCCAAAGGAGAACATTAATATGTATATAATGTCTGTTTATTGTTGGAATCTGTTTAATGCATAACTCAAAATATAAATGATAAGCATGTGTTAATGGCAATATTTGTTCATGTATCTTTATGTTCGCAAGCTATGTATGTTCTAATATTGAATGGGTTAAATTTTTCTGATTGGAGCGAACAAGTCCAATTTCATATAGGTGTGTTGGGTTTGATATGGTTCTTAATGTTGAGAAACTTGCTGCTATTAATGATGCTAGTAGCAATGAAGAGAAAATTCATTATAAAGCTTAGGAAAGGTCAAACATACTTAGTTTGATGTTTATGTGAATGAGCATAGTAAGTAATATTAAGTCAGCTCTTCCCAAAACTGAGAGTTTAAGAAAATTTACGAAATTTGTGGAAGAGCGCTCCTAAACTGCTGATAAGTCTCTTGCTGGGACATTAATGAGTACTTTAACCACCATGAAATTTGATGGTTTTTGTACTATGCACGAACATGTCATTGAGATGACAAATATATTGCAGCAAGACTTAAGTCTCCTAGAATGACAATGGATGAAAATTTCTCGTACAGTTCATTTTGAACTCATTACTGTCTGAGTATGATCCTTTCCAAATGAAAGATAAATGGAATGTACATGAATTGCATAGTATGTTAGTTTAGAAAGAGATCAGACTTAAGAACTTAGGAAACCACTCCATTCATTACATGAATAATTAAGAAATTGGATTTCATTTGGACTTATTGGATACTTTTTATGTACCTAGTATTTTAGGAATTTAGTTTCCTTATTTAAACTTCATGTTGCTGAATACTCTTTTAAGTTCGGGAATGGTTGTTTCAATTTATATAAGAGTACTTGTATGATTGGATCTGGTATACTTTCTGATGGTTTATATAAATCTTGATAATTTATATGCTGAAACTCTTATGACTCTACATCTTAATGTTGGCACTAAACATGGTTTAGTGAATAAGTGTTCTGTTTACATGTGGCATAAGCGTTTGGGACATATTTCCAAAGAAAGGATGGAAAGATTAGTAAAGAATGAAATTCGTCTGAATTTAAATTTTACTAATCTGAACGTATGTGTGGATTGTATTAAAGGCAAACAAACAAAACATACAAAGAAATGAGCCACGAGAAGTAGCCAGCTTCTTGAAATTATACACACCGATATATGTGGTCCTTTTGATGTAAATTCTTTCAATAAAGAGAAGTATTTTATCACCTTTACTGATGACTTTTCACCTTATGGACATGTCTATTTACTACATGAGAAATCTCAAGCAATGAATGCCTTGAAAATTTATATAAATGAAGTGAAAAGACAATTAGACAGAAAGGTGAAAGTTGTCAGATCAGATAGAGGTGGTAAGTATTATGGAAGATATGATAAAAGTGGCCAACATCCTGGTCCGTTTGCTAAGTTCCTTGAGAAACGTGATATTTGTGCTCAATACACAATGCCTGGTACACCACAACAAAATGGTGTGGCAGAAAGGCGTAATCAAACTTTAATGGATATGATTAGGAACATGTTAAGTAATTCATCTTTACTCATATCGTTATGGATGTATGCTTTAAAAACTGTCATGTATCTGTTGAATAGGGTTCCTAGTAAAGCAATTCAAAAGATATCTTTTGAATTGTGGACAGGAAGGAAACCCAGTTTAAGACACCTGCATGTTTGGGGTTGTCAGGAAGAAATTAGAATATATAATCCGCATGAAAAGAAATTGGATGCAAGAACAATCAGTGGATATTTCATTGGTTATCCAGAAAAGTCAAAAGGATATAGATTTTACTGTCCTACCCATAGCACACGGATTGTTGAAACTGGAAATGCTCGGTTCATTGAGAATGGTGAAACCAGTGGGAGTGAAGCTTCACGAAATGTGGAGACTAAGGAAGTTAGAGTACAAGTTCCTTTAACTAGTACTTCTACTTCAAGAATTGTTGTTCCTCATGTTGATGAAGCACACAACGATCAAGAAGAACAAATTAATGATCCTGAAGTTAATAATGAACCTGTAGTAGAACAACGACAAGAAATAGTATTAAGAAGATCTCAAAGAGAAAAGAGATCTGCTATTTCGAATAATTATGTGGTTTATTTACAAGAGTCAAAAAATGACTTAAGTAATGATAATGATCCAGTTTCATTTTCAGAAGCCATGAATAGTGATAATTCTGATAAATTGTTAGATGCCATGAACGATGAGCTTAAGTCAATGGCGCAAAATTGTATATGGGATCTTGTAGAATTGCTAGAAGGATGTAAGAGAGTTGGTTGTAAATGGGTCTTTAAGAATAAATGTGACTCTCATGGCAATATCGAACATTACAAGGATCGATTGGTTGCCAAAGGTTTTACTCAAAAGGATGGCATTGATTATAAGGAAACATTTTTGCCTGTTTCTAAGAAAGATTCTTTCAAAATATCATGGCATTGGTAGCTCATTATGATCTTGAGTTGCACCAAATGGATGTTAAAACTGTTTTTCTGAATGAGGATTTAAAAGAGGATGTTTATATGGACCAATCAGTAGGGTTCATTGAAGAAGGAAAGAAACACATGGTGTGTAAACTTAAGAAGTCAATATATGGACTTAAACAGGCTTCCAGGCAATGGTATCTTAAGTTCAATGATACTATTACGTCCTTTGGATTTAAAGAAAACATTGTTGATCGATGTATATATCTGAAGGTCAGTGGGAGCAAGTTTATATTTCTGATTCTGTATGTTGATGATATCTTGCTTGCAACTAATGATCTTGGTCTATTAAGTGAGACTAAGAAGTTTCTCTCTAATAACTTTGAAAGGGAAGATATGGGTGAGACATACTATGTGATAGGAATAGAAATATTCTGTGATAGATAAGGTTTGTCTCAGAAAGCATATATTAATAAAGTTTTTGAGAGGTTCATAATGATAAATGTTCAACATCTCCCATTTCATTAAAAGAAAAATGAGACAAATTTAGTCTTATGTAATGTCCAAAGAATGATTTGGAATGGAAACAGATGGAGAATATTTCTTATGTATCTGTTGTTGGAAGTTTGATGTATGCTCAAACATATATGAGGCTAGATATTAGCTTTGTAGTTGGTATGCTTGGTCGATACCAAAGTAATCCAAGATTGAACATTGGAAAGTTATAAATAAAGTCTTGAGATATTTGTAAGGAACAAATAATCACATGTTTAAATGAGATATGATCATCTTGAGGTGATTGAATATACATATTCAAATTATTTATGGTTGTATAGATACAAGAAAGTTTACATTTGACTATGTGTATCTTTAGCTAGAGGAATGATTTCATGGAAAAGTGCGAAGCAGCTAGTCATTATTGCATCCACATGAAAGTTGAATTTGTGGCATGCTTTGAGGCCACATTTCAGGCTAATTGGCTACGACATATTATTTCAGGACTTGGGGTTGTTAACATTATTGCCAGGTCGCTGAAAACTTATTGTGATAATTCGTTAGCAGTCTTCTTTTCTAAAAATGACAAGTATTCCAAAGGTGCTAAACTTATGGAATTGAAATACTTTGTCGTTAAAGAAGAAGTTCAGAAACATAAGAGTGTAAATAAAACATGTCAGCATTGATCTTATGATTGTTGACCCTTTAACAAAAGGGTTATCACCCAATTATATACTGACCATGTAAAGAATATGGGCATTATGTGTACTAGTGAATATTAAATGGTGAATGTTATTATTAATGGCTATTTGACACTCTAA
>Ga0209489_101904_pt1 | contig 42866 bp, 15 predicted proteins | sample SiratrowhiteBW_FD_187527 | JGI IMG/M metagenome (GOLD analysis project Ga0209489, IMG submission 187527) | Root nodule microbial communities of legume samples collected from California, USA - Siratro white BW (SPAdes) (version 2) | ecosystem: Host-associated > Plants > Roots > Nodule | place... | reverse complement strand
TTTTCTTATATGAACTACTTTTTTTAAATTTATTTTTTTTTTTTTTTTGGAAACCTGTTCTAGCTAATTTGATTTTTGTGACTCTTAACTAATCTAAATATCTGTTGTTCCTTTTTTTTCTTCTAATTCCCTGTATTTATACTTTTTATCACCATAATACTAGATTTTAACAAATTTTGGTTTCATTGTATCAAATATTAACGATTAGCTGAAACGTCCATATCCAAATGATGGTTTGAGGGAAGGTTCAGTTTTTATTTGGTCTTTATTGATTGCAATTATTTTCCCTTTTTGTTGCAAATTGGGCTGCTTTCTAACCGCACTGTGGTGAGTATTTATCCGATTTCTACTCAAGAGAGGGTTACTTTTCACACCCTTCAATCAGGCGGGTCAGAACCCAATTAAAAAAAAAACATTCTTGGCATTTTTTTTTTTCAGAACCTACAAAACTACAACAGTAACACGCATGGGGTGAAGGGTAGTAGGTTTAAGATATTTTTTACCATAACTTCATTTTGGGTATGGAAGTGCAGGAAGAACTCTCGGAGGTGCAGGAAGAATGCATCTTCTAATTATCAGAGTTGGACCGTTTCCTAATTTCTTTTCATCTTTCTAGATTTAAAACATATTAGCACAATCAATTTCGTTTTTGTGTTATGTTTTACATCTGTAGACGTTGTATCTGTCAAAGGTTGTAGAAAAGAAAATCAAATAATTAATATTATCCAAATTTTTTTAAATCCATTTTAATAAATTGGTTTCATATCCAAATATTTTTTTAATTCAAAATTCAATCAATTAACTAAATATGAATTGAGTATTTATTTGAATTTTTCAAAAATCAAATTTAATGTCCATCTTAAAGAGGACTGGTGAGAAATTAAGTTTAAACCACTTGTAAAAATTGCATACCACTTTTATCCAATTAAATGAATATAAATTTCAAATTTAATCTATTTACTTAGATTTGTAGTAAATTTTTAAAAATTCTATTTACCCCTATCTGATGTACGAGTGATATAACATGTAACTATTATTTTATTTTCGTAAAGTGTTTTTAAAATACTTTTATCCTTTACGCAAATACTACTTTTCATTTTAATCTTCGTAAATATAATTTTTCTTTTAAATTACGTTATCAAGCATTGACACATTTAAATATTATAGTTTCATTCTGACAAATTTACGCTCTTTTACTATAACCATGTCTGCACACTTCTCCTGCAGATATTATTCTTTTTTCTGATTGAATTTTCTTTAATACAATACAACCGTTTAAGAGTTATATGTTATTACACAGAGAAATAGAATGGCCATAAATGCTCATAGCACCATAGAGCCAAAGTGTGGTGTAGCTGTTCAGAATATTGTCTATTCCACTAAAAAATGTCAAAAATATTCATCTTATAATAATAACGTTCTTATTTTCTTGTTAACATTTTTTTTATAACTTGGAATCGAATCGTGATATTTTAATCTTTTAAAATAGAAAAAAATTACATTCCGACAATCACTATAAATTTTGATTTTGATTTAATGATAAACATGGGATTCAACATAAGTTATATTATTTTATAATTATTTCTCATACAAGTTAATCTGTTTACATTGATATTTAACACTAAATTGCTCAAAATGATGTGGTTTTTAATTTTTATGAAAGGAAATTCAGAAGCTATATTTGAAAGATTGTTAGATTTATCATGAAAAGATATTATATAATCTATATTAAATATTTTGATATCTTCGCATTTGGTCATACATTTGTTGTAAAATAAAAGTTTGATCTCTTTTATAAACAATAAACCTTTTTATTTTTTTTTGAGAAATTATTTATGAAAAAAATTGTAAAGAGTTTAGTAAGAGTTGCATAGTGTAGGTGGAATTGTGGATGATGATGAAAAAGTAAAAGATAGAAGTTGAAGTTGGGGAGATGGGGCCCACCTGGGCGAAAGAAGCGCGTGCGTGGTTTGTGATTGATCCAAGAGGACACTTTGAAAAAAATACTGCGTTAGCGTTGCAGAGAACAGAGTAACAGATGGCAGGGCATGGACAGGAGGTGTTAGCAAATGGGAGGGGACGCTGTTGTTGGCTGAGACAATAACTGTGATGAGTGTGCGCAAAGTGCAGCCGCAGCTGGCGGCTTTGAATTTTCCCTCAGGCCGCACCCACTGTTCCACAACCGCTTTTTCCTCCCTAAACAAAACCCTCCAAAATACGTTTTCAGATATTAGATTGTGAGGATCCTTCTAAATAGTACAATGTGAAAAGCATTTTTTTTGAGGAGGATAATCCTCCATTAGTAGGTGGGCCACCCTCCTCACTCCCTCAGTCCCCCCCTCCCCACACGTGTCGCACTTTCCACTCACATCTCCGTACTCCTTCTTTCTCCCCTACTCTCTTCTCTTCCATATCCCTTCCCAGAACATCCATAAATAATTCTTCCATGTATATAGCGCAATCATACGGAACAAAAACATAGCAATTATGAGTAGGAGGTAAAACTTCAATAACTGCACCAACACTAGTGACTCTCCATTATTTTCACATGGTCACATTTATTCAATTAAAGAGAAACTCTCGACAAAGGAACAAGAAGATAAAGAAAAAAAAGAGGTTCCTAATGGTGGATTAACGTGTTTCTCATGGATTGGCGTGGGTGCCAGAGCGGCCCAATAACTGCAACTCTCGCTTATCGTAAATTTGGAGGGAAAAATCCCTCAAAGTCTGGGTCTTGGTGGTGCTTGAACCAACACTAGGGGCCATGCTAGAATTGGTAGCCATCTTAGCCCCCACCGTGCTTGTACTCACCGCTGCTGAGTTAGAACCGTTACTGCAGGCCGTCATAACGGGCCAGGGTTCTCGAATATTCGTTGTTGTTACCAGAGGAGATATGGGCCTAGCCGCCACGTTCAATACGGAGGCCCATATATGAGGCCGGTGGCTGGCGGGGCCCGTAACTCCGCCCAAGGGGTTGCTGCTGGTCGCGGACTGTGGGATCATCCAGAAGGTGTTAGTGGGGACCACCATGCTGGGGTTACTTACGGCCCAGACCGGGACCAGTCCTTGGGGTACTTGAACCGGGGCCAGACCGGACGTCTGCGAAACAGCGTCGTTTATGTCCACGAACTCGCTGTTGGAAGGGCGTTTCCGTTTCTTGTTAGAAGCGCCTTCCTCGCCCTCGTTCTTTTGGTTGGCGCTCGAGGTCGTTGGGATTTTAAGCGCGCCGCCCACGGAGACCGCGATGGCCGGCACCGTGCCTGTGCCGGTGGCTTCTATGATGGCCTGCTCGGAGTGCTCGAGGAGCCACCGGACGGTTTCGCCGTCGGATTTGTGGCCCAGCTCTCGGGTGAGTTGGAAGATCCGGGCGGCGCAGGTGGCGGGTATTCGGATCCTGCGGCCACGGCCTTCGACTTTGGTGTGGCGGTCCTTGGTGGAGGAGCGCCTGGGCGATTTGAGCGGAAGGTGCATCGGTGGCGGCGGAGGAATCGGCGCGTTTGGGTCCGGGTCAGGGTCGGAATCCGTTGGCTCGTTTTTGAGCGGCAGGATTTGGAAGTGTTGGGGAAGTCCATTGAGGTTAGTGCGTGGGGATGAGGGTTTGTCTGGTTCGGCGTCGCTGGTGCTGAGGTCCGTTTTTCCTCCGTCTTGGTCCTGATCCATGGCCTGCTCCTCCTGATTGGACGCCATTTCAGTGATTGTGAATTGCAAGATTAACCCAGAGAGAATTGGAAGCCTGAAATATAATAAAAGTTTAAAATTTTTTGTTGGGTTGGGTTGGGTGAAATTGAAGGAAGGAGCCTGGGGGGAATTGTTTTAGGTGTGGTGGCTAAAACACCAAAATGCACTACAACAATTGGAATGTCATATAAATAATCATTAATTAAATACGCCGATAGAAAGGTAAAGATACTTCCTCTTCAAACACTAACATCTCTCCAATGTGTTCTTATCCTCAACATAAACTACGTTCTTCTTAATACGATTGGATAAATTTTCGATCAAATTTCATTTTACCTAATTTACTTTAGGTCATAATTTTTTCTAACTTTTAAAAGTATAAATTAAAATTCAGAGTTAACTTCAATAAAAAATTATTATTTTAAATATAATTTATCATTATTTATTTGTTATTTATTTGTACACCCAATACTAAATAAGATTGTGGGTTATCTTTTTTTTTTTTCTATAATATCTTTACTCTATTCTATTATATCTTCTTTATTCTATCAAATTATATGAATCGATTATCTTTAAATTTATAATTTTTTATGTCTTCAATGTATTAATTATTGAAAAAATATATATTTTAATTCACAGAAATAGAGTAATGACTACTTTTAATTTTTTAAATAAACTATCTTGATTAGTTTTCTATTTACAAAATATATCATATATTGTTTTTATTTTTATAAATAAGAGACAAAAGTATGTTTTTTCATAAAAAATAGCAAAAATCTCATCTCATATTTTCTAATATAGGAGAAACATGTAATATATTTTTCGAAACTAAAAGCAAATACTGCCTTACATATAATATTATATACACTTATAATACAAAGAGTCATTTATATTGTTATTAAATATAATTTATTTATCACATATTTTTCGTAGAAAACAATCAATTGAAAGAAACAGAATGAAAGGAGGTGAAATTGGTTAACTTAAATTCACATGTTCATTATAAACATCAATGAATAAATAGTAATTTTTGTACAAAAGTATTTGATTTTCGGAATTTAAGATTAATCTGGCTGATTTTTAATATGACAAAAACTTTCACACAATATATATGTTTTTTATTTATTGTGCAGCCTTTGTAGTTGTTAAGATGGTTGTAAAACTTTTTTACAAAATGTGAAAGGAAAAAATAACATATTTACGTGTTAGCTTAAAGTTTATATAGATGATAATATGATTCGGAATTTGGTGATATTGTATGTTGATGGGGAGTTGTTGTTACGTGTAAATTTGATAAGAATCGATCGTATTTATGATTGTGTTTGAAACGGTAGTTAGTTGCATATGGCAATAACCTTTAAGAGTATTACTAAGGAATTTTGTAGGGGCTGGGTGGGGACAAGGCATAAATGTCCAAGTGGGAAACTTATCTATTGTAATTTCATCATCAAATGTGTGAAGGGAAGCATGGAGTGACACGTGTCAAGAGCCGCTCCATGGGATCCACCAATTCTCATCCATCTTATTCCTGGACCACATCAAGGGGTGGTCTTCTTTTTAGCCCAATAAGGCAACAAAGATGATGGGAGAGGGACCTCCAAAAGTAGGGTTTCTGCCTTAATTAATGCTTTTCATTGGTAGGCACCATTAATTTATGGTGGTTCACATACCATCAGAAAAGTGGGTAATTCAATGTACAAGAGTGGGGGCTTACAAACATATTTTTAGCATTTTCTTTTTCACTTAAAAATAAAATACTGTAAAACTTTTGTTTATATTAAATTATTTTTAACCTTTTGCATAACGTTTTACTTGTTAAATATTAAAGGGTCAAATATATTTTTTGTTTTCTAAATTTAAGTCATTTTTAGTCATTAAATTATTTTTTCTCTTCATCTCTGACTTCTAAAAATATATTATTGTTAGCTTTGAGTATTAACGTAGTTATACTTATTAATGATGTCATTAATAATATTTATGCCATCGATAATATAATTAACTAAAATAATGAGATAAAAGTTAATTTTGTAAATTTTTAGCTAAAATGTATTTTTAATCTCTTGAATTTTAATGAGTCAAATTTCATTTTAGTCCTTAAGTTTAAAGTTGATGGTTTTGACGTTTAAGATTTAAAATAAATTTTTAGTCCTTAAATTGAAAAAATTATTTACAATTATTGTTCAAGATTTAATGTGAACTTTTTCTTCCATTCAACTTTTTAAGTAAATAATTATGTAACGAGAAATTAAAAATTATTAGCTCGTCATGTCTATCTCTAACTCATATATTAGATTAGTGTGAAAAAGATACTTTATATAACATCCACAAAATAAAATTTTACTAACATAGCTATAATTTCACACAAATTCACATATCTTACAATAATTTATATTTAATATACTAAAAATATACAATTATATTAATATGAAATTTAAAATATAACAAGCAAGATTGTTTAATCAAAACATTTTTATAATCTCCTCCAAAGTATTATCTATTTTCATATATACACAAACAAGAAAAAGGTAAGCTAACAGATTTAAAAACAATATTAGAATATTCAAATAAATTATGTCAAATTATTTATTACACTCAAGTTCATTCACAATTTCAGCTATATGACTCTAACACATATAAGCAAATTTGACTCTATTTCCGGAAGACTCGTGTATTGAATAAATCCTCCTAAGATATACACCTGTCATACAACTCCAAACTATAGATTTACACAACCCCCAAATCAGTGAATCAATAATCTTGTATAACAAGGTTAGTCCTCCTGAGACTTTTCTAACCAACTATATTTCAAGCTGCAATCAGTCAGTTCAAACCTCCTTCGATTCTCACCACCTACAAATATTCATTTATTTGATTTCTATTACTAGTAGAGTTAGGATATCAATCTTTATTGAACGAATTCTTAGACAATACACATTCGAATTGACCTAGACATGAGTACTATAGATCTACACAGCCCCTAAATCAGTGAATCAATAATCTTGTATAACAAGGTTAGTCACCCTGAGACTTATATAACCAGCTATATTTCAAGTTACAATCATCCAGTTCAAACTTCCTTTGATTCTCACTACCTAGAAATGTTCATCTATTTGATTCATATTACTAGTAGAATCAGGATATCTATCGTTATTGAACGAATCCTTATACAATGCACATCCTACTTGACCTAGACATGAATATTTTCTTTCCTGAAAATACTTTGCCTAGATCTTGACCATCTCAATAAATACTTTAACAATATCATATATCTCTACTCATTCATTCATTCACTTTCAAATCTAAATCTCAAATATCTCAAGAATTTATAAATCAACAATACTATTCAATCTAAATTATAAATCAATCTATTCTATCCAATTCATAAATTGAATTAAAAAAAATCAATATCATAACTTTTTCCGCTTCAGCGAGAATCCCCTCGCTTGAGTGAAAATTCTTTCACTTAAGCGAAAATGGTCCCGAGAGCACTCCAGTTCCAATACTATTTTCGTTTGAGTGAGGATATCCTCGCTTGAGCCAAAAATCTTCTCGCTAAAGCAAAAATCAACCTGAGAGCAGGTATAAATTTTCACTGTGGTCGCTTAAGTGATACCTTTATCGCTTAAGTGAAATATGCAAAAAAACAAATTGTCTTTTTGATTTTCAAACCTATTTCACTACCTCAAACATTATCCATCATCCTCAAGGAACTTATTTTTCTATAGAACAACATATCTACAATACTTGCCAAACTTTTTCAATCAACATACAATGCATGTCTACATTTTATTACACTTTCAATTTTCTCAACCTATCATAGAATTCATTTAACAAATCCTAATAACATTGTAATTCTTACTTTTATAACTCATTCATCAATTTCTTCTTACTCTTATAACTCATTCATCAATTTCCAACTAATTCCATGCTCACCCAACTTCTCAATTTAGGTACCCTACAATTCACATATAACTATAAATGAATACATATAACATGCTTAGGTTTACAACACCAATTTCTAACATTTCTATCAACTAATCATCAATTCCAATAATCAAACATTTCAGACCTGCACAACTAGTGAATGCTACTCGACCAAGTCTATAAATCTAAAACTACCATTAGTTACTAAACTGCACTCAAAAAATCAATTAAATAAACCAATTTCAAACCTGCAAGAGACTTCAAAATAGATAACTCAAATTATATCTGTGACCCTAAATTTCAAATTCTAAAGTTATACAACATCATAAACATACGACTAGTAATTAGCTTCCCTTACTTACTTTAAATGGATCACTTTTTAAAAGAGCTCCCAAACCTAAAGTCCACATTGGATCTCCTAACATACACCATTGAGCTCTGATCAAAGATCATAAACTAACATAGACTTATCCTAGTGTACTAGAGGTCACATGCATGTTATACGGTTAAAGTAGTTAAGAACCTGACTCAAAAGAAATAAACAGAAAATAAACTTACTTTGTTAAGAATTTGATCGGATACTCTTGCTTTACTCGAGGCTTAGAATTCAGGGGTAACCTCCGATCATCAGTCTGATGACAGGTGGGGCTAGAATTCCAAAAAGAAAATAGAAGAGTAAAAATGAATTCTATTATAAAGAGATGGTGGTTTTATTATAAAATGAAATCTAAATAATTAATTTTTCTATTTATATAAACTTTTCATTTTAACAATAAAATATTCAGATGTTATTTTACCCACTTACTCTAAAACTATTTCCTAAATCTTTACATATTACTACTTGTAACAAATTTTTCTAGGGGCTTAGTCTTTACATTTTTTGAGAAAATAAAATTAATAACTTATTTGTAACTTTTGAATAATTTTTATTTTATTTTTTAATATTAAACATAGTTAAGGATAAAATAAAAACATGAAATGTTATACTAAATGGGAAAATTCCTTTATATGTTGTTATAAAAGTTTAAGTGACTTTGTAATGAATAATGTTTTAAGATAAATTTCTTCGTCATTTTAAACGCTTAGAATCTAGTGATAGTAAAAAAAAAAGTTATATTTACACATTCTATTAAAAAATCATTATACTTTATTCATGAAAATATGACAACATATAAAGAATATAGAAAACAATAATGTGTAGTAGTAGTAATAATTAGCGTTAGTATTATAAGACGAGAGAGAGAAAGACAAAAATATTTCAAACACTTTCGTATACGTGTCGTCAACAAATTTCCAACATTATAAACTTTAAAGTCAAAATAATTACTTTTAAATCTAGAGGAATAAAAAACATTTTTAATTTTGAGAGATTAAATTATCAATTTTACATTTAAGAGATATGAACCAGTAGTAGTTTATACCTCGGCCAGATGAAGAATCATTAGAGAGATATCTCACTTATGATTTCAAGTTAAGAGTTGTGATTTTTGTATTGAAGGCTTAGATGATCTATTTGTATAAATTCATATTTGATGTATTTAGGGATAAGAAAAAAAGTTTAAAATATTTGATGGAACATAAAAAAAATTAAATATGAGAAGAAATGGTGAATTGAGTTTATAAAATAAAATATGATTTTCAATTGCATATATGATGGGATTATTCTTGGTATTTTTATTTATCCATTAAAAAAATACTTATCTTATAATCATCACATATTAAATGTCCTCCAACTTTTCAGATATATAAATATAAAAGATAATTTAATATCATTTAATCACTTTTAATGTTGTATAACAATAACAAGTATCTTTAATATATAATTAAGATCAATGTTGGATTAAAAATCTGACAATCTTCTACATTTTATATACACACACGAGACCGTTGGATTAATACAATATCATTGACATCCAATTCAACACATAACATTCAAAGTTCACCTAAAACATAACAAAAAATAAATAAAAATCGAGACATGGACCTATTATTAGTGATTTCACCAGATAGAGAAGAAGTCTTTGAACTTTTTATTGGAGATAGAGAATGAAATAAAGTGGTGAATATAGATAGATAAAAACGTCATTTATTGTTTTAGTATTTTATTTATTAAAACATGAGAGAGATTTCATTTCATATTTTGAAAATAATACAAATAAAAAGAATTATAGGTCTTTAATTCTTATATTACTTTCTCTAAAGGGAAAATTGTACATTATTCCTTACTGGTTATAATTGGTAAAATTTGATGAAAATATAGAATTTCATAGATAAAAATTTCAATTATTTATTGAACATGACGATAGGTTAACGTAAATGTTTCATATTATTAAAATGGTTTTAATTTCTTATGGAAAGAAAATTGTAAGTACAAATTCCTTTCTGAGCAGTTACTTAATATGTAAATTCACTTTATAATTTCTGGATTCAACTACTGAATAACAATTTAGTATCATTATAATTATTCATATTAAATTTAGTCAAAATTACATTATAATAATTAAATGATGAAATTATTTTATAAAGAAATATATATGTATATATATGTATTTTTATTTTTTTTATTTTATGTAATTTTGTTTATTATATAAGAATAATATATTAAAATTATGATGTAATAAAAGAAAGTATGATTATACGTCGGTAAGATGTAATTGATTATCTTTGATCTAATGAGAATTATTTCTTCTATTTAATAGTTTCATTTTCATTGTTTCACCATCTTTAGAGTATGTTTGTATTCAAAATTGACTGTGTAAGAAAAATGAAAAAGTGGAAAGTCCAACTTTTAATAAATAAAATACTTATTTTTTGTGAAAATGGAGGAGTGGGAGATTGAAATTTTTTTCTTGACATACAAATTATTAATACTAATTTTATAAAATTTAATAATATAAGATAATTATTATTAATATTAATATATAAAAAACTGAAAATATTAAAATAATAATTATAATAACAAAAATTACAAAATCATAAAATCATAATTATAATAATGAAAATAATAAAATTATATTAAAATATTTTAATTATATTTAACTTTTAATTATAATAATAAATTTATAAATTTATAATTTATATATTAAAAATATTAAAATATTTATTATATCTATCTCATCACTCATAAACTTTCATAAAATTTCTTTTCAAATCTTACCATCTTTTTCTTAATCCAAACCATCTAACTTTTTACGCACTTTAATCTTAAATCAATTCAAATCCACTCTCTAATCCAAACACACCATTAATTTTTAATTTTATTTTTTACACCAGTGTTTTTTTTATATAAATCTTATATTATAATTTTGAAATATTATTAAAGGTAAAATAGAAATTTGAATATCTCTGCCTTTTTATAAAACAACATTACTAGACTCTTTTCTCTCAACAATTCTGAATTTTGAACTGATGGCATTAGCCTTTTAAAAGTAATGTTAAATATATTATAATCCCTATTTAAGGTAACATATTGACAAATCAATATACTGCTACCCTAATCATAATTAGAGTTCCCTCAAGAAGAAACTAATGTAAACAATAACAACCTTATAAATGCTAGACACAATTGACTTTATGGCTTCTAAGCACATCCTCTAAGTAAACATCAGTGACCATTGGTGACTGGATCATTTTCACTAGTTTTCTTGGCATAGAATCTCCTATACAGAGAGTCAACTTCAGTGAGATAGAATGTGCCTGGAGATAAAAGGCTGGTGTCCTTGCTTGTTACAAACTCCTTGGCACCATACCTATGTTCCATTAGGTTCATGGTTTCAACAAATTTCTCTGGTGGAAACTGCATAAAAAAGTGCACTTGTCAAAAGTTTTGTCAAACCCACAAAGGTTCTGTTTTCTACATCTTGTGAGCATTGAAAGAAGATGGTGAAAATGAAATTCTAGACTATTCCAAGTAAATAAAATTTCTTGACAAAAATTTCCCCAAACTGTTGTATTTTATCAAACTTGGGAACTAGTTAATCGAATATTTTATATAAACCATGTTTTTTTTATGGCAAAAAATTGACGCATTAATGTATATCAGAAGCAGACAGCTATATATTCAAAGTAAATCTTAAATGTGGCAGGCACCGTAGAATACTTCTATTAAGACTCTTAAAAGATAAATACCTCATGCCTTGACTTCAATTTTCCAGCAACATCCATCACTTTGACAATGTTTGACAAGCTAAATGGTGATTGACCTTCACGTAGTTGCAAGGAGAACATTGTGGAAGTTAAGCCACTTCCATACGAGAACAATATTACCCTCTTATTATCCTGCAAATTGTAAAATGTAAATCTTAATCAGAAAGCACAAACCTGTGTTGAGAAGATACTTATATTTAACTAAAGTAGTGTTTAGAACATTCACCAATGTGCTATGTTTGTTGTGAATAAGTGAAATAAATGCGGCATAAAGAGATGCTGTGTACATGTTGCCGACTTGTTTTGGTATCAAGGTGCTTGGTTGCACCTTTGCATCGTATTGAGGCTTTGCAACTTGCTGGGATGCCTGTAATCAAGAATACTTTACAAAATTAGCAAAAGTTTCAAATTTTCCATTTTCTTATTAGTTACATAAATGGGAAATAATATCTTCTCCCTCCAACCCAAAGGAAAAATGAGTGACTAAAAGAAACAGAAGAATATGATTTTAGTTCCCAAACTATACTTAGAGCTCTTAGACCTTTTCTAGATCTCGACTTTGATAGCTCTCATCGCCAGATAATTTTGCAAAAGGTTCCAGCTTTTCTTTGGCAGTCTCATCCACAGAACTGTAATCATAACCAACTTTTAAACACTACCAATACGTGAAAATTTTGAAATTTAAAAAAGGTTTCCAGAGATGAAAAAATAAAAAGAACCTGGGATTTTTCAAGAAGTCATTAAACACCAAACGAGCAAAACTTTTCTGTACAAGCTGCAATAACCCGAAGTATTAGATAGATATATAAACATAAAAAAAAATGCACATGTATGTAGGTATCAATTAAGATAGATAAATCATAGATAAAAAGCATTCTTAAGTTTGGGGGGGGTGCGTTGTTAAGACATTGAATGAGATCCTTATAGCCATACCTTGTTATATGGAGAGTGAAATACAAAGTATTCAGCATCAGAAATAGAAAATTGTTTCCCCTGTAGTTTCTCATATCTGCAAAAGAGTAATGCTGTAATGTGCTTGGTTTAAATTTACAATTTACAAACCAAATTTCATAAAAACTACCAGAAGCTTACTTTTGACTTAAGTGATTATAGCAAGAATCAAGGGCCATAAGGTAACAAGTTTGAGAAAGCTTTCCATCAACAACCTATAAAACATAAATAACATGGATTTATTGCAGTTAGTCAAAACTCAAGTAAAGTCAAATGTCATCCCTCATAGCACTTTCTCAAACGGAAAGAAAATTGCAATGATTTCTTTCACACTGGTGGGGCAAATGGAAGTACGCTTTCAAAGCATGAGACCCCATACTCCAAAGTTCTCTGACACAAAATTGCAAAGATACTGAGCAACTTACTGGATATTCGCTGGCAAGATTAGGCTTGTAAAAGTCATAGGCATGAGCCATATGACTTCCCCTCAATTTGCTTTCAAAAGCAATGGGAGCATCAGGACCAATTAGCATGGCAATAGCGGCAGCTCCTCCAGTAGGCCGAGCAGGTCCTTCAGCGTATACCTGAGAAAGGAACCCATGAGTGACACATGCTTGAGTTGAGACTAACTTGACATCACGGTACAAAAGAACATAGGATATGCATCTGAGTTCTTAACTTGTAGTTCTTAAAATGGCACATTTAAAAAGGAATGGGAAACATGTTCACTGTTACTAAATATATAAGTCCAAAGACCATGAATATGGAAGTCATCTTACAGCGCTGTCTGTGCAAACAACAAGTCCGTAGCGCCCATCCCATGAGCTGCTCTCCACCCAATTGACACAATTGAATAAAGCAGCAGTTCCTCCATAGCATGCATTTGTTGAATCAACACCCTCGATATCGGTATTTCCATGTTTCTGCGTATTTCAGACAAAAAAATGAATATTGTACTAAAGCTACAGAAATAGATTATTGCTGATAAAAAATGCTACAGAAATAGATAATTTGATCAACAAAGTCATTAACATAACCACAGATTTCTGATTATTAGATATACTCATTATATTCGAGACAGTGGAACATTACTTATTGGCATCAAATGCAGAAGCTAGTATCCGGTCCGGGTATAGAATTAAAGATGAAAAGACCCCAGATAGTTCTGAAACACTTCAGGTATGCTCAACATTGACAACCAAAAACCTCCAATCCAGCATTCAATTACTTGAATTTAAGGTTTAATCATTCCATATATTTTATGTATTTATATCAGTTAAGAATTTTTAAACTACCATTTTGTGGTGAAGAAAGTCAATTTACATCAACAAAGAGAATTATCTATCCTTGCAGTTTGACACTGAAAGCATACCTCAAAGATCTGCATTATGAAAGTTTTGATGGATTTACTTTTGTCAATCACAGTCTCACTACCTACTTCGAGCCGACCAATTTGTTTAGGATCTATCCCATACTTCTCTAGAAGGGAAGAAACTGCTGTCAAACTGAAAATGCCAGAGTTAGTCCTCAACAACAAAGTCCTATTTAACATTTAACACAAAAGCAAACAGAGCAGTATATCAAGTTTGCTTTGGCGTGTATGTTTTGTGTTATACAATCAGTAAAATGAAAACAACACAAAAATATAAGACTACAGAAAATTAAAATAATATTATGGCATTGAACATTTGCTTTGTATAATGCTATAAACTCATCTCCTTTATATAGAAATAAGATGCAAGCAGAGGCAGAAAGATGGCTTCCAAACTATTCATATATTTATTTATGTCTCCTTTATGTATTCAGTTGATGACCAACATAATATGAATTTATGAATTAAACTTCTACATAACCGTCTGAATTATTGGAAAAATTTAATGCAAATGATACAACTTTTCCTATCATGTGACATTTATTCTAGCAAAAAGAAAACAAGGAAAAGGAAAAGCGATTGTTTATTCATGTCATTATTGTTATACATGTTTTTTCTGTCTCTCCTCAAATTAAATCTCTTGCTCAGGAAGCAGCAATAGTGACTATATGCAATGGCAAGTCCAAACAAAGCAAGCATCTAAAATCTACTATTGCCTGAATATAAATAATAAAGATTATAAAATCCAAAGCAGAAACCTCATCGAAATGACATCTTCTACTTCTGTACAAAACGCCATGCAATCTTGACCGAGTCCAATAGTATATTTCCCTTTACTGGCACCATCATGAGCCTCCAGCACTTCCTGCATAAGTGAAGAAACTGAAAACATTACGATAAAGGAAGCAAAAAATAAAAGTGTGGACAACTTCAATTTACGTCAGCGATAACAAAACAAATGGATGCGTATCGTATAAGCGATAACAATACATAACAACAAGTTCTGTTCTTTCCCTTCCCTTCTCCTGTCGATAAATGGAGGAAAACGCCACAATTTGGATTAGGATGCAGCTTAAGAAGATCTCACGATTTTTGCCGCAGAAAAACAGAGTTATGTTATTTGTGTCACAGAACACAATATATGAAATCTTGAAATCACGGCTCTGTTAGGCCTAGTTAGTCCTTTTCAATAGAAATAAGAAAAGCGCATAACAATTTTTGAGGCCTTAACCAATTGGCTGCTAACAACTACAATCATGTTTAACGTTCATGAGAGGATCTTCATTATTGAATCATGAGCATAAATCGGAAAACAAACAAAATTCTTGTACCGAACTCAACTTCTGTGACAGTTTCCTTATAAAGGTGAAATTAAGATGAAAAGGAGAGAGGATTGAAAGATAGATGAGTTCACCTGTTGAATACAGGTAGGAGGGAAGTAGATGTCAATAGCGAGAATCCCCACATTCTTTGCCATCGCAGTTAATAGCTATCCCTGAAAGATAGAAAGAGAGAAAGAGAGGGTTGGTTGGGTGAAGAGCCTAACGTGCAAATATATTTATATATTGGAGAAAGAAGGAAAAGTAAGCAGTTCGCAGCAACGAAGTGGTTTTGTCGTTTTGTTTCTTACGTCGGAAAGTTTTAAGGTAGAGAGAGCTAGTTAGGTCGCAACAAATGCAGAATTGGCTGTTTTGCTTCAATAATCTCACCCTTGCATTTTCATCTAATTACCGGTCTTGCCATTCCTCCGCGAGAACCTCTCAACTTGTAAGAACCAACACTCCTTGATCCGTTAGTGATGGAGTTCTATACACATGTTCCACCATATAACCACATTCTAAAATCATGTTTTTTTTTTTTTTTCTTCCTCTCCTATTTTATTTATAAAATAAAATCAAATTATTTCTGCTATTTATTTGAAACAATAAAAAATGTGCTAACGATTTAATTTGTAGTTAGGTGGGAGAGGTTATAAACAGTGCCTACGTCATCATTGTCCTCAGAAAAATATTTTCTGTCTCTCTCTTTCACGATCACGCTTATTTTGATACTCCAAAGGCTTCGTATTATCTTGAGAAAAATGACTGAATTGAATTCAGGTATTATAAAATTCAACTGTTGTTATTTGAGTGGTATAATAATTAAATAGATAGAATTAAACTATATTATATCGTAATTTTCGTATGTTTCAATTATTTAAACCATTTTAATTGATTCAACTATTATCAATAAATATTTATTTTCAAAATATGTTTTACGAACTCATACATTATAAATCAATTTAATTCAAAAATAATTACATTTATAAATAACTCATTTTTTTAAAATTAAATTAATATATCAATTTAATTTGATCTTTTTAAAGAATTTAGTTTTTAAATACAACTCAATTTAGTTAAATATAGTCTAGTTTTGTTTAAAACCCCTACGAATAGAATGGTATAGTTGACCTTGATTTGATACTTCAAAGTTTATCTAGTAGAAGAAAAATAAGCATATATATTATATGATAGAGCGGAAGAAAAACGACAATGAAGTAGAAAATTGATGTGATGTGCTTGACCAGAAGAGAATAACAATAAATAATTTAAAAATAGTAATATTTATTTTATTATTAAATTAATCAAATTATATCACTTCTATAATTTCTTTCTATTTTCACTCATTTTTACAATACAAAACAGTTAACCATTCAATTTATTTTTTACACTCGTTTCTATTAACTTATTCTTTCTCTATTTATATTTTTTCTATTCCTTTATGTTATTTTAGTACTTAAAAAGTGTATTTCTTAAGTTAGTCCTTCAATGTTAATAAAAAACTAACTGTTGTCTTTCACATTCATCCTTTTGGTCAACTATCTTACATATTATCATTAAAATGTAATTTAGTTAATGTATGTATAGACTAAAATGTATTTTCATAATAATAAAGGGAATAAATTGTATTTTACGGATATGATCTAGGGATATCCATGAAATGAAATAAAATGATGAATAAAAGAAATAAAAGATATTTTAGAGGACTTTTTTATTTTTATTTTTTTCACTTATAAATCTAAATAGAAATCTTTGTATACATTTAAGAACCAAAATAATATTTTCATCTCTTGAAAGCTAAACAAAATTTAAAGAAAAAGAATAGAAAATAAAATATAAAGATGGATATGTTTGATAAGAACAAAATAAGAATGCTAAAAAAATGGAATAAGATTTATTAATTAGTTTATATTAACTATAATTTTTTTTTATTGAGAACATACAGTTACTTGTATTTTAAGAGAAATTTTTGCTCATACTTATTAACCTATTTTTTCAACCAAACATTTTATTTTTTATTTACTTTCACCCATCTCTTTTATTTTCATCCACCATACTTTCCATGTATCTCTTCCGTTCTTCTTAGACACATCTAAGTCTAATATATCAGTTTCTAAATTTAAAAAAATTAAGAAACCACGTAAGATTATTGTTATAATCACGTTAAATTTAATTTAAAATAAACTAAATATTCATAATCTAACTTAAGAAATAACAAAATAAACATCTACATGGTTTTACAAAACTAAAATAAAATATTTTTAATATATTTATATTTTCATAAAAACAAATGGGTTACACCATTAGAAAATGATATTTTAATGATAGTTAAAAGACTTCATTAACAATTTTAAAATTGTTATTATTTGAGTTGTCGTTAATAAAAGATTTTTAATGATTGAGCATAGAAAATTATTATAGTGTTATATAAGATGATGAAGAAACAATATTTTATATTCACATCTCAATCAAAATAATGTATTATTATATGTAAGAGTGATCCAATAACAGCTTGATAACAGGTAGTCGGATAGATCCAACAATCTTATTAGAATAGACTATGATACCATATAAGAAATGATTTTTAAGTTTAACTTAACTTTGCAAAATCAACTTGTAAAGTAAAATTTACACATACTTATAAATTATTGAAAGACTTCATCTTTAATCGATATAAATCTATAAAATAAATATTAATATTATAATATAAAATATTTTATACTGATGACATAACATAATGTCTAAGGATTTAAAAACTACCTTAAACTAGTAAAATATATCATACCAATGGGAAATATCGATTAAACAAAATTAGATATATTTTTCATTAAAACAGAACTTACATATAATGTTTTTATGGGGGGACATTTGACTGAGAGACTTTTCAGTAAGTAATATTTGGTTTCATGACCAAAACAAAATTTAATAAGAATAATATTTTCACCTAAAATGTCACTGTGTATCTTAAAATATATTAATTTCAAAAGAAAATAGATGCATAAAGCTAAAAAATAACTAATAAGAATAATTTACAAGCCCCATGTATTGGATTAGTTGACTGCATCATTAGGCAACTCAAATCACAATTCCATATTTATGCTTCCTTTAAGTGGCTGTAGATGCATTTATTTTGTGCCTAATCTGTTTTTGCATTGACAAACCAATTCAACACCTTTTATTTGCGACCAAATTACTTAAAGTAAATAAATGAACTACCAACAAAACTATTAAATTAGGGTCCAGAATACTGCAGCCAATACCGAATTAAAGTAAATGATCAACTACCAAAATAAATTGATGTTCGTTGAGTTTAAAAATAATTACAGTCCGAATATTAACGAGTCAGTATCACTTCTAAACCGAAAGATAAAGTTACATTAACACGAGCGCCACACATTCTTTTATTTTCAATAATTTGAAAAAAAAATAAACTTTAAATTTAAATCAACTTTACCAAATTAATTTATAAAATAAGATTTACACTCATTTATAAATTATTAAAAAATATTATTTTTAATTGATTTAGAATTTTTAATAATTTATATAAAATATATTTTTTAGGAAATTAACAGTTAAAAATATACTTAGATCTTATTTATCGTTCTTTATAATAAAAAATAAAATAGGTGCATATATTCTTTTTAATTGTTACAATAATAAATTATACTCTGTATGAGTATATTTAAATTTATATAAATAATTTAAATTGTGGTATAAAGTTGTTTTTAAATATTCATAATTTCCTCATAACAATATTTAAATTTAATTTATAAATATCGTTAAAAAATATTCAAATAGTTAAAAAGATAGAGTACATGAATAAAGATTAAAGAACGTGGAGTTTAAAGAAATATTTTAGTTCACTGTGAAAGTAAAGCGCGATATTCATATTTAAAAATGTTAATTGCGAGAATAAGAAAAGTGAATGTCTTACTCTCTTTGAGTGGTCGATGGGGGAGAGTGATCTATGAGAAGTGTGTATGTGCATGTTACTTTTATCACAACCTAAAGTTGAAATCCCTCGGTTGCATGAAAGATCACGTGCACTACACTTCCTTACAATTATCTTAACCTTTCCTTTCTAGTAGAGCCATCCATCTATCAATCACCTATTAATTAACTTTATTTTCTTTTTTTTTTAAATAAGTTTTCTTTTATTGTTCTATGAAATAAGAGAGTTCAAAAGTCTCATTTGATAAAATTCTCGCATAATTAAAGTTATTTAGTCATTATAACATTAAAATAAAACTTTAATTAAATTGTAAATATTTTTCAAAATTATCTGAGTCTTTAAAATATTTTTAAATGAAATTAATCTCAAAATGTTTAACATTAACTATAAATTAACACTTAATTATTTTTTGTTATTTATAAATTAGTTTTGAAGTTAAAACTTAATTTAATAGTTCAACTTCACTCAATTTATGTTATCTTAAATTCGACTCAATTTTACATAATTTTAAGATAATCTTCAATCTAATTTGGATCAACATGAGATCATCTAAATTTGATTTCGACTAATTTGGTCTAAATTTGATTCAATCAAACTTTGACCAAATTTGACTTGAGCTTAAACTGATTTAACTCATCTTAATTTGAATTAGGCCCAATTCAACCTAATATAATATTGTCCACGTCTTACTTAGATTGGGTTGAGCTCAACTTAACTTAGTCTTGTCTTAACCTAAATCAAACCTAACACAATTCAATTAGGACAATTACTTATTGCATCTCATCAAATGCTTTATGCACTCCATCAAAATTTTAAGATTCGAACTGTGTTCTTAAAAGTTTTATATGAAAGTAGTGGTGCATTGTGGTTGACGTTGGATTGAGACGACTCTAATGACTAGTAGAAGGAGTAGATGGTGGCGCTTTTTCCCACCAACTTGTTGTTGAGAAGTTTGGGTTATTTTAGAAGTAAGGAAAGACAACGTGGATAAGTTATGAGTTTTCTTTTTCACCCTAAGATGCGTTAAAGGTCTTCAAAAATAGGATTCCTGAAGCATTTGGGGAGTATACGGTGTATTATGGAAAGAATTTTTTGAAAGTTTAAAAATACGCTTCGGAATGGACTTTTTAAAAGTTAGAAAATGTATTCCAAAAGAGGACTTTCCAAAAGTCAAAAAATGTATTCTAGAAAGAGCTTTCTAAAAATCAATGGGAGTGTGACAATTGTATTTCGAATAAGACATTCCAAAATTTTATTTTTATATTCATTAGTTACATTTTCAAAAATGTATTTTTACATCTAGACTAACATTTTTGTCAATAATGACTTGCATAAATTAAATGATAATGGATGCAGGAAGCAAGTGCCTTCAACTAGACTTGTTCTCAATCCATCCTAATTTGGATCTAACCTAATCTAATTTACTTTAATCTAATTCGTTTTGATGTGATTTAAGTTCGATCCGATCTGACTTACCTAATTTTATTTTTTTTATATAAAAGTATCATAACTAATCAAATACCTAATTTTTTTATATAAAGATACCATAACTAATCAAATAAAAATTTTGATTTAATTTAATATATTTTATTTAATAAATACAAGAAAAAATATTGTTTTAAATTAATAGATTTTATTTCAGTTACTATTTTGACTATAGACCAATTCATTTATTTGTGAACTTCTTAAAGACTAAAATAAACTTGAAAAAGAACCATTGTCAGATTAATCTCACTCGCTTAAGACTGGTGAACCAAACCTCAATCAGAATGTAATGGTTTACTTACACATTCCTATAAACTATAGTCAATATTAAAGAATTAATAATTAATCAATCAAAATTTAATCATTCAACTAAAACATTACATAATTACAAAATAAGAAAATAAAATTGTGAAGTTAAAGTTTGGATAATAGAAATTATACTTTAGCCTATTTTTATTTATACATACATCACTTAAAGAAATATCAAATCATAAGCCATGTAATTCTGTAACATCCTTGTGTTATTATTAATTTCAGATATAGTTAGAGGTTAACTTGAATTTGTACAATTAAACTTGCATTAGAACCAAATTTGTGGGAAAAAAAAATCAAGATGAAATTTGGGAAATTGATAGTAGAGAGACCAAAGGAACCATCAAACAATTGGTATTAGACAATTTCACTAAACATTTTAATATAATAAATTGAATATTTTTCTGTTTTCAACTAAAAGGAATCTTTTCAAATTTTATCTAACTTCTCCATTAAATTTGAAGTTGGGTCTACCACTTGTCAGCTTTGAAACTAGTTTCATAAGCGGTAATTAAGTTAGAAATTATATTAATAAATATAATTTAACAATCAAATAGCTTATATATATATATTGATAAATCTATTTTCGTGCTTTTTTATAGTCAGTTGAAATTTTTTGAAGTTTATTCATTTCATATTATTGCATTATTGAACAGTTTTTCCAACGTTGCATGAGTATTTCAAATTTAAATAAAATTTAAAAAAATAATATAGCTAATAAAAGTATTATTATTGTATTTTAACAACAAAGGAAAATATATCTGTGAAAATTTTAATCATCAATAAAATGAATGTTCAAATATATTTTTAATCCCTATAAATAAACTTATTTTGATTTTTTTTTTAATTTTTAGTCCTTTTTAAAATTAAAAATAATTACTTTTAGTCCTTAGTTAAACGTGTTTTTAACAAAATTGCAAGTTACCATTCTAAGTGATGCCTACTAATAGTGTCACAATATTCAGTATGCAATACTCTTAAAAAAACTTTGAAGGTATATACAGTATAGCTTATTTAACGAATGTTAGGATCAAAATTAGTGATTTTAAATCTTTGAAGATGAAAATTAAAAAAAAAATATCTTATAATAATTTAAACCTAAGTTCACATATTTTACCAGGCTAAACACAATTATTTCAAATTTTACAAAAATAACAGATAAAAAAAAATTAGCAACCAAAGTCAAAATTCACTCATTTTATACGAAATAACAACATATTAAAGCTATAAAAATACTTTTACTTTTAAATAAGAATAAATTAAAGATAAAATATTTTTAAAAGGAATCTTTTGTAGAAAAGAAAAATGAATATATATAAAAAAGAAAATTGTCTATTGATTTGATATATTCAATAAATTAAAAAATACACAATATAAGATACCCAGTGAGAAAAGAGGTGACTTCAATTATATAAAAGTCAAAATTGGGTGTTGAAAAGTGATTCTAAAAATTGTCTGTAGATATACATAAACTCTGGTACAAAACATTATTATAGGATAAGGTAACGATAAAAATGTCACTAATGAGACAAATAACGAAAGGAAGCAATAGGAAGCAACAAATCATACTTCAACAGTCTTTTGATTTAGAGCTATGTATCTCCATTTCTCTTTCTCCACAAAGTCTGCATCCAGGAACCTAGAAAGAAAAGCCCATAGTCTGTAGATATCTTCAAAGTTTGTCAAGAGACCCAGTGCAGCAGTCACAACGTATATCCCAGATTCATGGCTACGTGTCTTCTTCGACAGGCCCAACCCTTCAACCTCGCAAACTCTCTCCTCTTCATTTTTGTCAGAGAATCTTATATTTCTCAAAAATGAGCTGTTTAAAGAGATGTTGTTCCTATCAGCTAGCTTCTGCACAAGTGCAGGATCAATTTTTTCCCCTTTCCAGTCAAATATATTAAATGCCACAGCGGGTCCACGGAAAGAACTTATCTTAGGCCCATAAACCCTGATTAGGGAAAGCTTATTTTCATGATGTGGATGTTTAAGGCTCATTAGAGCATTAACCAGCCAATTAACCAGATACTTGGTCCTGTTACTGATCAGTAATAAACCCACAGAGTCTGCATGGTCTAATCCTCTACAATGAATCTCTGAGCCTTCATTTCTAGTACCTAATCTGTTTCTATCCATAGATGAATCAAAGGGTGTGCTTAATTCCTCAATTTCTGATGTTGTTGATGATTGCCCCTCTTGCAGATGAGCCGTTTCAGTTTCAATCACTACTTGTTCAGCCTCAGGTTTAGATGCTGGGACAAGGCTTATGATTCCTATGCTTGTGGCATTACAAGGATCTTTCAAAGCAGAGACACTAGATTTTTTAACAAATAAGCACCCAACACCTGAAGGGTTCTCACCAAAAACTTTGTAAAACGAGCAAACCATAAAATCAGGCTTAAAAAGTAACATACCCAAGGTGTCCATTTCTTTAGGTTTCAATGCACACACATCAAGCAAGACGCACCACCCATTTTCCTGAGCCGTGGACATCCAACCATAGGAATATTGTGCTCCTGTTACCTTGGAATGAAGTGGGAAAACAAATAACCCTCCCTTTCTCTTTTCCCTTTTATTCATCACCATCTTCTTTAGCTTCCTCCTCTGGATTCCGAGATTGGGCCAGGAGAATTCTGACGACAAGACACGCACCCCTTGCTTCTTGCAACTCTCAATCATCACATCCAATGCCTCGCTGCTATGGTCATACACTGTGAGGAGCCGTCTATTGGATTGAAATTCGAAAGAATCGGCTACAATTTTAAAAGCAGATACCTCATTGGCAATGAAAACAAGGGTGTATTCAGCTTCGGAGACATTCATGAACGACATGATTCTCTTTCTGATTCTGGCTTCCAGTTCTGACTCGTGCCCGCCGTAGAGAACCTGGGACTGCAAGTTCACAGACTTGTAGGATATATCAAAGAAGGAGGCGTCTGATGCAAAGTTGGACAATGATGATGATGAAGAGGAAGAAGCAGTTGTAGGGTAAGGTCTCTGTTGCTGAGCGTAGGAGAAAAGGCCATATCCAGTGTAATCGAAGCAGGCGTTGGAGTGGTTCAAGTGATGGTATTCTTGGGCTCGAATCTGATCCACTTGAGAAGTAGCAGAAAACTGAGGGAATGCTTTGGTGAAGCTGATGTAGGAGTCGTGCAGAGAGGGAAGGGAATCGGGGTTGGTGAATTGTGTGTGGGGGTGAAGGGTGGAGGATGTGGCTGCGGCGAAGTCATCGTGTGATGAAGTTACATTCTTGACTTTAGGCTTATGGGACCTCTCAGAGGCAAGAAGTGGAGATGGGAAACAGCCATTAAAGCAGGGTTGTGAGGCTGCTGCTTCAGCACCAGATGGGTGCATTTTGGTTCTTTGGACTCGGTCGTCCCTTCAAATTTCAAAACATTGACTTGCAACTTTTGTAAATGTAAATGGCTAAATAGTTCATGGTCGTTCAACCACCACGGGGTTAACATTTCTCGCTTCTGTCAGTAGGGTTGACTATGCTTAATGCAACACTCATTTCTTAACCAACAAAATTGGGAAGTTCGTGACACATTTATTACTGAAGATGTTGTACTAGATTTGTTGATTAATGTGGCTAGAGATTACCGGTGAAGATCATTGTCCATCACAGCTACTACGTCTGGAAGGGGCTGGTCCATAATTATGTGGTGAGATCATCTCAGGGACCTTACCATTTGAGCCATCTTAGTCAAGATCAAAAGTGGTTGTGGTGCTTTCTGAAAAAAGGGGTAAAAAACAACCACAGTTAAGGGCATAGGGTGGGTTTTCACAGTGAATTAGCACGATCATCAATCATTCAGAGGCTAGTGCTCTGAGAAAATGACAGTTTTTTGACAGCTTCTGAGAAATTTATTTATTTATATACTCTTTAAAGCATCTTTAATAAAGTTTTTTATCATTTAAAATTGAAGAAAATTTGTTATTTAAATAATTATTTTCAATTTCAAGCAACTCAAAGTACATAAAAAATTTCCATTAAAAATATAGTGACGGAATTTTTCACTGTAAATAAGTGTAACTTTTGAGCGTGAGTTATGAGCTTACTGTAGATGTTGTTATCCTTTGTTATGAGTTTGTTACTTTGGAAGCAGTCCACCACGTGACGCAGTCAACAAGTAGAACCAATGAGTAACATCTGATTAACACCGACGCCCACTTTTTATGAATGCACATTATGAACCCCACCTTTCGGCTTTAATTTCACGTTAGATACAACTATAATTATAACAAATTAAATTTTAATTTTATAAACAAATATTATAACTAAACAATAAACTTTATTCAAAATGATAAGTCACTTTTCTTAAAAATAATTATCAGGGTGTATTTGAGAAAGACGTTACTTTGTCATTATGCATACGTTTTCTTGAAATGTAACGAAGTTTCCATCAGGGTAAAATTAGTTTATTTGTATTAAATAAAAATTTATACTTCAATTTAAATATTTATTATAAATACTTTAATTTTTATTCGTTTCCAATAAATAAAACTCGAATTACATTAAATTGTAACTTTTGGAAAAAGCCTAAAATGATGTTATGAATCGCGACTTCTATTTTGCAATAGCAACAAAGTTATGATTTTTCTTAAAAGAATTTAAAACCAAAACAATGGCAATTTCTTCCGAGTGAAACAGTGGACAATTTACTCACTTCCGTAATTTTTTTAAAATGTCCTAATTCATAAATTTTAAAATAATTTCAGCATTCCAATGCAAAATCCAATTACAAGTGTATGTGAAAAAACGTTATCATTAATTATTTTATGTTTTTTCCAAACTCCAATGTACTCTATTCTCAATTTTCAGTTTTGGAAAATAAATTTTCTTTATTTCATGGAAATTAAACATCAAGTTAGTAATACAACAGAATAGATTTGATATTAACTTGACTGGTTTCGGATATAACAATCCTCTAGATAATATTATTGCTATTATTATACGTTTTCTAATAAAAAAAGTCCATTTCCGTAATAACGTTTTTTCCTATTTGGAAATTACTATAAGAAAACATTAATAAAGAATAATATGAAAAAAGTGATTTTCTATCATATAATTTAAATATATGGTCAAAATCAAAATCAAATAAAATAACTTTTACAATTATATAAATTCATATAATCAATACTTTTTTCTTCTCCTATCTAGTATTATAAGAATTATTGCTTCTGGATAAATGAAAACTACAATATAAATTATTTGCCATAGTTTCATCTTAATTATTGATTTTAAGTGTCTAAAATTTAAAGGGGCTTTGGTAAGATAAATAAGCTAATTAGTAACTTATTTAACTAGCTAATAAACTAGTTTTATCAATATAGAAGTGTCTGATAATTTATTTTAGGAGTTTGTAACTGATAAGTTATAACTTACTTTATCTAACTTTTTGGTTTATAACTTCTAACTTGTAACTTATCTATTTTTTTATTATCTATTTTATTTCAATACATTTTCCTATTATGTTTAATTTTATTTTATTTAGTATTATCTATTTTAATCACAAACAATTAATTATTACACTATTTTTAATATTTATTAGCTTATTATTATATTTTAGGCACTTTAAGTTAAAAAAAAAATTAACATTAAAAAACAAATTGTAAAATAAAAAATTCAATATAACAATAGTTTAAATTAAGAAATAAAAATAAATAAATTTCTGAGAAATAAATAAAAATTAAATTTGACTATTATTAGATAAACTCTTTTAAATAAAAACGACTTCTTCAAATAATAAAAACATATACAATTTAAAAGAATAAATAGAAGTACTAACAAATTTAATTATTTAAAGTAATCTAAAATTATAAGTACATAATAATATATTTTTGTTTAAAATAAAACTTTCATTCATATAATAAAACTTATATAATCGTATCATTTTATCTCATTCTACGTTTATTAACTATTTTATCAGCTAGTTTACTATATATCTTTAATCCAATTAATCCAACAAAGTAGTTTATCAGTTTAAAACTTATAAGTTAGAAGTTTATTAAATATTTTTAATCCAATAAAATAGTTTATCAGTTCAAAACTCATTATTTAGAAGTTTACTAGCTATCTCCTAACTTATATTTAGAAGCTAAATTTAATAATTTTTATTTTTACTACACCTTTTTTCACCACAATTGATTATTTTTAATAAGAGAATTGTTTTATCGTTTTGAGAACGGTCCAGATTCACCGTATAAAAAATTCACGTTTCTAAAAAAAAAAACCTACCGTGTCTTCTTTATTGTAAAATCGTGTCGTTAATTGACTATTTTGCATAAGTGACTCCTGATATTCTCGTTATACCATTCTTTCACCTTCAATTTAAGATTTTTCAATTTTATTTCAAAATATACTTTTTTTTCTTATATTGTTATATTTTATCATTCGTCCTCAATTATCCTACAAAATTCCTTATCTTCTAACCAGTAGTCCATCACCCTAATCAGTTTCCCACACTTAATAAATTTTTCTTTAAGTATTATAAGACAATAATTATATATCCCAAACCCTAAAGTCTTTGATATCGAACCATTGTGCACATACCATCATCCTATCTATTTTACTTTTTGTACTCCCATTACATTTATACCAAGTGTTATGTCATGTACTCACAAACTTACAGAATTATTAAATTTATCCATCTCTTTCCCTTAATACTCCCTCACGAAAAGTTGATATTGTTATCTTATCGCATACTATTATGGTTTCACCCTATAATATATATATATATATAATAAATTATTTAAAAAAATTCAGCTCATCATGTGATAAATGATTAATATATTGTTGAATTGTATGGAATTAAAAAATATATAGGACGTTAAATTTAACGTGAAAGAATATGATCAATGCAAATTCATGATAAAATGCTATAAATAAGTATAGTGATTTCTTTTTAAGGTTATTTTTTAAGTTTAAATGAATCAATTCGGTTAATTCTCCATTAGATCAGTTCAATCAGACCACAATTCTAAAGGATAAGAATAGTTACTTGCTCAAAAGAAAAACAAAACTTTTTCTTAAAAGGAAAATTTTATTGATGAATAAGTGGATTGAGATTAATGACACAGACACTTGAAAAACAAAGACAAATTCAATTAAAAAACTCTTGAGTGTTCTACCTTCTCAATTCAAAATCTCTTTAGAAGAAAAATTTCTTGACTTTTTTGCTTTTTCTTATCTTAAATGCATTAGTACCTAGATATTTATAGATACAAAAAGACACTTTTTGGAGTGGACACACATCTAAATCATACAAACTATAAGTTCTTTAATGCATAGATAAATATATATAAAACAAAATACTATGTCTGTCAAGCAAGTGATTGTTTATATATATATATATATATATATATATATTATGTGACGAAATTAATACATGCATGTCAAGTAATAGAAATACTTATATTAGATTATAACTCTTGTTCTACTAAAATTTTAACCTAGTAAAAAAATGGAATAAGTAAAGAGAATATTTTCACGTTTAATTCAAAAGTTTGAACGAAGCAAGGGGGAGTTAAAATCTATTTCCATTCAAATTTGAGTTACTTCCAAAATTAGTTGGAGGAGAATTCTTTCTTTATTAAATAAATAAACTAAGTTTTTTTTTTTAGTTGAGAGAAGTATAATGTGAGGAGAGAAATGAACAAAAAAAAAAAAAATGAAATCAAATAGAGTAAAGAAAATATTTGTGGAATAGAATAAACTTGAACGAGAGTAAAAATAAATAGATAAAGATGCTTGGTTTGAAAATAAAAATGACCTTTTATAAAATTACTTATTTACTCACGGATCATTTTTTTCTTTTTCCTTTTTTATCGTTGAGATGAGTTGGTATTTCACTTTGAGTTTATTTTCTTTTCATTCTTTTATTCGCAAATTACTCATGGCAATATTAGATGAAAAATACTGTTTATAGAACCAACCTACTTTGATGTGTTATATTTTCATCTTTCTTCACAACTATATATATATATATATATAATTCTCTTAGTAGTTTTCTCCTTCTTTAAAGTTTTTTTTTACTATCAAAGATTAACTTTGTAATATATATATATATTCATGAAAATGATCGAATAGTATCCACGACATCGTCGCAAATTAATCTGATTAAATTGGGAGGTAAGTAAAGTTTAGCAAAAATAGTTTCCTCCAATAATTAAATACAACAGTGCTTGAACAATTCAATTTTGAACTCAATACGTTAACCACTTGTAACTCTTTTTAAATTTATTTAATTTTCTTTCTCTTTTCTTTTATGAATCAAGCAAATTATCCTCTCTCTTAAAAAAAATCAGCAATATCTCTTTTTCTCCTTCTCATTAAAATTCCTCGCATGGGCTTTCACTCTTTTAAATCAAATGAATAAATTAGAACTCTTTTTCCACCTAAAAAAAATAGATATGAAAAACTGATGCTGTTAAATTATCTTTTAGCTTATGAACTATTTTTATTTGATTTAAGCATTTGATTCCTTATAAAAAAAAAAAAAAAAATCTTATAAGTTCATCAATATATAATTACAAAGAAGTTAAATGAGCTGATAAAGAAAACAAAGAAGTTAAATGAGAGAAGTACTTCAAAAATTAATATTCATAATTTTTTGTTTGTATAAAAGGTTTGTTTCTTTGTTTATTTTATTGATTTATTTTACTTTCCTGTTAAAATTCTTGTATCCGAACTATTTGGATCGGGTGAAATTAAAAAGAAAAAGTCAAATGTGAAGGAAACAGAAATGATTTCAATTGAAGTGATTTTTTTCAGTGAAATTTTGTATTATTTGGATGGATGAAATTAGAAAAAAAATTATTGTATTTAATTAAATGATCTAACAAAATATACATACAAGTATTAAATGTTTAATTATTTTATTTAATATTTTGTCAAAGAAAATTCCTTTCATAGTGTTTATTTTTATTGAAAATAAACTCAAACTAATATTTCACACACAAAATTGACTATCTATCATCCTAACACTCCAAACTCTCAATAATATAAAAACTACTATATATGGGTGAAACTAATTCTCATTCACAACAAATCATGGCTAGTGCAGAGGAAAATTTGTTATCGTAGGTTCATAGATTTTTTATAACAAATCCTTTCTATTTCTCTCCTAAACAAACGATAGAAATATCCAATATTCTCCCTCTCAAATCGCCCGAAAAGGCTGAATCAAGTATGAGTTATCGGAGCTTGTTATCATGAATCTAGTTGGGGAACCAGGTACTATGAACAGGTGTGTGATATTCCAATAATTTTGCAGAGTTCATTAACTGGTCAGCAGATAAATAACCAGGATCCACAGTAGTTGAAATTGTCAACTGATAACATAAATCAGATAGAAAAATATTAATCAAATATTTCTAAGTTACTTTTTTCAAAAGAAAGATCAACACAAGTGAAAAGAGTTTGTTCCAGATGAAGTGTTTCATAAACAATGAATGCAGCACGGTTTTAATTTCTAGTATCTGAAGTCTGAAAACTAATGCCTTTTTTTTCTCATAGAATATACAGTGTAAGATTCAACCCGGAGCTTGATGCATATTATATGATGTTGCAGTGACGTGCATTAACACAAAACTGAAAATCAACGCATAAATAATGGAGAACTTAAAATAGAAACCATGGTTTAAGAGGAATGACATATACCCTTTAATCACATAAGAAGGTGGTGCCTGCTGCGATGTTGTGTTAAGCAAGAATGAGTTGCAGGGCAACTCTCCTTTGGCGCGTCAAGAGCTGAAACCGCAGACACAAACCATTTAGGTTGTTGTTGGGAAACTCAAGTATGTGCCAAAGAAGAGATGCCCTGTAACTCGTTCGCTTATCTCAAACTTTACGTGTCGCATGAATCAGAATCTCCCTTCACTTGTCTTGTGTTTTTTTTTTTTTTTTTTTTTTAATACTATGAGACAGTTCCTAGAGGCTTATTTATAGTGACCTGAATGAGGAAGAAGCATATGCTGAAGCATATGCCAGTGCCTGCTTTCTACGCATTCCATGCAAAGCATAGAAATCTTGTCCCTGAGAAAGAACATCGAATTCTCACTCCAATGTTTACAGATTCTTAGATCGCTTTCTTTCTCGAGAATTCTCTATCCTTCCAACCATGTTTGCCTCTGAACAAAACGTGGAAAGGGTTTTCTGTTGGAGGGGCTGTCAATTGCTAGATGCTTTCTTCCTTTAACGTATAAATAACTGGCAACAATATTAATATCGCGGCCCTTACGGAATATCCCATGTTATATTCTTCTCCCTTTTTTTTTTTTTTTTCAATGCTTTCGGTTTCAAGTGACTGATTTATTCAAACCTATGAGGGGCGTACACTATCGAAAAGGATGATCTCATACCCGTTTATTTCGTTGGTTATGTATACGTTTATATTTAAAACTATTTTAAAATTTAATTTTTTAATCGAATAAAACGACGTGATACTTTTCCTCCGTTCATAATTATTATCATACATTTTTGTATTAAAAAAATTCTTTCTAGTTATTAAGTGGTGCTCAATTATCAATATATAATTTTTCGTATTTTTTTTTTCAAGTAATCATTTGATTACCTATCCGAATAATAAGATAAAAATAAATTAAAATTTGAAAATAAAAAGAAAAAAAAAATCTAATTGTTGAATAGTTCAATAACGATTTTAACGCATCATCGTCCTATTTTTTTTAGTAATTTGACTATTCAGATTTGACTGATAACTGTAAATATTACAAGCTCATTCCATAGGCTTATGCGCCACAGAATGTGCAGACTTTTTAAATTATTGGTGATATATTGCTAAAATCTTATAAGTGCCTTAATAGCCATCAATTAATACCACACCAATCTGATCAAGCCTTCCCCTTTGCAAGTCTAAGTATTTTATTAATGAGATTGAAACAATTAATAACACCTATACAAAAGCACACAAGCCACGCTCATTTATAAAACAGAACCAGGAAAAGACACGTGTGAAGCGTGCATAGAGCATTGTGCACGTGTATTATGTAACATCTCTTTTAAACTAATGGTGGGATTAGAAATCACCATTAGTTTATCCTTGAAGACATGAAATGAAGGTGAAGACACCATTGATGTTGTCTACTTGGAAGGTTGCAAAAATGTAAGACAGTTTGATATGTTGAATGGAGTTAAAGAGAAGTAAAGATCAAATTCAAAATGTTTGGTTTTAGAATACATAAAGGATTTGATTCTAGTAAAGCAACTCTAAGATTGTCAGAGTAAATGCATGGCGGTGAAGGAAGGATGTGTAGCTCTTGTAGCAAATTAACAAGCTACTCGGTATCAGCTGGAGTAACTATCACACCACTTCTGTATTATGCTTCTGTGTTGCTCATAAAAACCCTTTTTTATTTATTCAAGGACCATGAAATTGGATTTTGGCTAAGGTAGTGGTAGACTTCCTATCTTCAGGCTCTGATCTCCGGTCTAATTTCCGGTTAACATCTGCAAATGCTTGAATAATAAGGTAAGAACAATTTCAGATGAATAAGTCCTGATTAAGAGTGTTAGCGAGATAGTGTTCTTGAAGTTGGTGTATGAATCTACAGACTTTTATTCACACTATAGATCAAGTCCGAGAAGAAGTATGTATTGGAGCAACGCTACTATAGAACTATGAAGTCCGGATACTGACACAGGTACGGATACGATACAGAGATACGGATATGTAGACACGTGTAATCTTCAAAATATAGGATATGGATTTATATATTACATCCCTATGAATTATATCAATTGACAATCAATATTTATATATTAAAAAACTATCTATGAACAAAGTTAGTCAAATATAACAAAAAAATAGATCTAATTCATTTATCTAAAATCCAAAAAGTGAAAAAAATATGTATAATCTAAAAATTTTTCGTCTTATATAGGATTTGTATCTTATTTCTATAATAAGTTTATGAGTTTTTAGAAATTTATTGTATTTATTTTTTTTAAAATTGTATTAGAACTATGTTAGAATTGTTAGATGCTTAAAAAATTGTCTTTTGAATTGGACACTTCACCCATATGTGTCGTACGGTTGTCAGTGTCCGATACGTGTCAGACACGGATACGTCACCTAAAATGGAGTGTCCGAGCTTCATAGAATGATATAAAGAAAAATAATTGATATATGTGGTGCCATCTTGAGTAAGGCGAGTGGATGATATCATTGATGTAGGTTGAGGATTTGAAGAGAGCATATTAGTTTTTTGCAAAAAATCCTTTATGTATTTGGTTTGAGAGAGATAAAGATTGCTTTCTTTTGTCTACGAGGCTTCTATTCCAAGAAAATAGTGCAATCTCTAAGATCCTTCAAAGCAAATTTTGGACGAAACATGGAGATAAGCACTTGGATTTCAGAAATTGTGGTACCTGTGATAATAATATCATTCACGTATACAAGAATATATAACTTAAATAATTTTTTTAAATCTTGGTAAAGAAGATGTATCACTTTTAGTAGGTGAAAATCCAAAAGAAAAAAGTGGTGGTACTTAGAAGTGAAACAAAGAACGAGGTGCTTGCTTGTGGCCTAGAAGGTCTTGTTCAACTTACATGCTAGACTGTGATTAGATGCTTAAAAACATGGTGGTTGTGAGTCATCTAAATTGTTTCTTCTAAGTTATCATATAAGAAAGCGTTATTTATATCAATATGTTGAACATACCATTGATGATTAATAACAAGAGTTAAAAATATGCAAAATGTAGTTTATTTGATAATCTGGATTGCATGTCTCACAGTAATTAGTAATTAAAGGCTTGTTGTTGATGGAATCTTTTACTACCAATCTTGTTTTGTGATGTTGGAATGTGTTATCAGCATTATACTTGATTTTGAAAATCCATTTACACCCTATAGGTGTAACACTCTTAGAAGGTAATGCTACAAGTTTTGTTTTGAAGAAGAGCATTGTATTCGTCCGACATGGCCTTGAGCCAATGTTGATTTTTTATAGGTTCTTTGTATGTGATGGGAAGAGTAGAATAACCATTAGAAGCTTAAAAAACATGCGGTTTGAAAATTCTAGATTTTGCTCGAGTTACATAAGATGAACATTTAACATTGTGGAAGAAATATGTTGTGCAACAGAAGATGAAAAAGGAACAATAGTAGCAGTAGTAATATTTTGATTAGTTGCAGTAGTGATATCAAATCGTGTATTAGAGTAATAGGAACATTATGTGTGTTATTATCCGTAAAAGAATTATGATCATGTGACGGTTGGATCACAATTAAAGGAATAATATCATAACAGGATATAGAATAATTTTAGAACAATCAAAATGATTATCTTGTAAAGCAAAAGAGAATACAAACTCATTTACAAAAGGGAATACAAAATCATTTATGATGTAAGTTTTACCCTATGGTGCAAGACATAAGTAGCATTTGTGTGCAACACTGTAATCAACAAACAAGCACATTATTGAACGAATATCAAACTTGCGAGAATTATATAGATGGAGCCACGGATAACATGCACACCCAAATGTTTTGAAGAAGTGAAAATCAGGTTGCTTATGAAATAAAATATGGTAAGGATTGTTGTAACTTAAAATTGTGCAGGTAAATATTGATTATGTTCACTGTAGTGGTGAAAACTTTATGCCAAAAACGTAAAGCAAGACAAGCAGCTGGAAGAAGAGATAAACTCATTTCAGTAATATGTCGATGCTTTCGGTCAAAGGATTCATTTTGTTGATAAATATGTGGACATGATAAGCTATGTCTAATATCGTGTTGCAGTAAAAAAAGTTTGAAAGTTAAAAATTCTTTAGCATTGTCACCTTGTATACTCTTTATTCGAAAACCAATTTACTTTCTAACATAAATGTTAAATGATTTGAAACCTATGGGCTTGTCAAATCTTTCTTCTTGTGACAGTAAAAGAGACTCCACATATTCAACTGTATAAGGGTAAAAACGCAATGTAATGAAAGTGATGAATCGATCATACTCATTGAGTATGTCATCAAGAATATTGTTTCATTGTGGTCTTCAGTAGTAAGAGAGACACCAATAGCAAATAAAATGTCAACGATCTTCTTGATATCTGGAAGAAACATTGAGATTGAACGATCTTGTTTAGAGATTCGTATTGCATCTTAATTTTTTATTATTCGTAATTGAGTTTGAGATGTAAAGTATACGTTTCAGTTTGAACGAGATTTGAGAAGAAATATCAATTCCTACCAGGATCGAATTTGACATAGGTACAAGAAGTGAGATACTTTGATGGAACCTAAGGCCTTCCAATAACGCCTTCCAAGAAATGCAAGAGTTTTAAACCATAAACAGTTGTCAAAACTTATTGTTTCCAAATAAGGTAGTTATTTCCTGGAGTTTGTGGGTGTGAGGTTTATAGGGGTGTTGAACGTGTTTGGAAGAAAGGAAAAAGCAGCGGATTCAGAAAAAATTGAATATTTGTAGCGATGGAGGAAGATAAAGCTATAAAAGAAAGAGAAACAGGGCACAGAGAAATAAACAAGAATGTATTTTATTACTGAGATTGAAAAATGAGTAACACTTATACAAGTAAAGATGCGTTATATACAAAACAAAACCAAGTCCGAAGCATGCATAAAGTATCTACACATGTATTATGTAACAACAACTAGTATTGTTTGGAATTGTAAAAAAATAGGGAAAGATAAATGCAAGTAACAACTCACCCGTTTTATATTTTTCTTAAATTAAAATCAAAGTTTCACCTAATAAAATATGTAATGTAAAGTTAGTAGTACTTAAAAAGAGTGCTAATATAGAGATAAAATTACAATTTTGATTTGAAAACGTGAAAAGAATAATGAAGATTTGCAAGAATTGGCATCCAGTGTGAAATCAAATTACGAGAAGAAATGTTCTCCCTCCCTAGCTTAATTAGCCTCTCTGTATACTCATCAAATACAAGAATAGTGATCAGTTTCTTATTTTTGTGATGGCTGGGTTGCATGAGAAGCAACATTGATGAAAAGCTGAAAAAACTATACAATTTATTGATGTGTTTGATCCGCAGGAGGCGCAGCAAGTCTCTGACTGAGTATTTTAACTCCCATGTACCTGCCAAGCATCATAACGGTGGCCTGAGGATTAGTCCCAGGAGAGTAGTTAAAGGTGGAACCATCGATAACGCGAAGGGCATCAACACCGAGAACCTTGTAGTCCCTGTCGACGACTTTCCCAACTTGGCAACCTCCGTGGTAGTGCCAAATGGTCATCACAGTGTCTCTGCAGAACTGTTCGAGAGAGAGGGAGGAATTGGTGTGTTTGGGCAGCAAGTTAACGGGGGAACTCGCGGTCATGTTGAGAAGCACGGGGAGTGGCATGTTGGGGTATCTGAAGGGAGCGAATGCCTTGGATTCAATTATCTTCTCCACCGCGCTAAGCCCCTGCACGCACCTCTCCAAGTCTCGGGGGTCCTGGAAGTAGTTGAAGGTCACTGACGGGTTCTCGTTTGGATCGCGGCTTCGGAGCTCCAAATGCCCGCTTGAAATCGGACCCATTATCTTCTCCAGGATGAACCCTCCCCTGAAGGCTGCTTGGTCCAGACTCTGCATCTCTTCTACTGCCTTAGCAAGGGCCTCTGGGGTCCTTTGCTTTGGGGGCACCCTCGAAAGTTGACCAATCTGCACTGGAACAAATTATTCTATATGCAATTTTTACAATAAAAATGAAACTATTTTTTTTTTGTTGGTATTATAACGGGAGTACCTTGGGGGAGAACATTCCGTAGTCCCTAGGAGAACCACCGGCGAAGTTTTCACCACTGGCAGCTTCAATGTAACTGCCGAAACTGGTGATGCCCACCACCTGAATCAGAGATACCTCCACCGGTTGAGGAGATGGGATAAAGATTGCGTTCATGGGATTATCTGACATTCCCTGGCCCACCAATGGCTGGTCCAATGTTATACTGATGTTATGGGCCCGAAGGTGCTCTGCCGGCCCAACTCCACTCAACATTAGAAGTTGTGGGCTTCCAAGCGCACCAGCCGAAACAATGATCTCGCTCCGGGGATGCTGCTTCAGGTACGCCTTGTGTTTACGACCCAATGAATCTCTGAACACCACTCCATGAGCCAGTGGTTTTGATCCATCTTTGACTCTGAACAGGATCCTGTGGACGGTGGCATGCAGAAGGAGGGTAATTGCAGAGGGGTTGGCATATTGCAAAAGATCAGCAGCGGTGTGTCTGAAACCTTGGTTGTCGAAGATGGTGCCTCCTACCTTAGTGCCACCAATGTGATCATAAGTGAAGCCATTGTTAGGCACAACACCTATCTCAAGGAGTCCTTCCCGAACAGCCGATTGCCACTGCTTCACTTCTGGCTCGAACGCCACTATCTTCTCCACCCATTCGTACGAATCATTCACTGCCCTTCCATCCCACCCCGCTTCCCTACCCATAAACAATCAATCAGAAATCCTTATCATAATATATCATCGAAAAGAGGAGAAAGAGGTTGCGTATTGCGTGTACCTTGCATATTCAGGGCTGGCGCGAGTGTAAAAGCCGGCGTTCAAGCAACTTCCGCCGCCGAGGACGCGGGCTCTTGAGTTGATGACGCCGTCTTCGGAGATGAAACGCTGAGCGGGAGAGGTAGGGGAGGTGTCGGAGAGGGCAGCACCGAAGGCTGCTAAGTTGCTGATGTTGGGGTTGCCGTAGGGTGAGCCACCGCGTTCGAGGAGCAACACGCTGTAATTCTGGGACAGTGTCGCAGCTAGAGGACAACCTGCTGTGCCGCCGCCAATTACGATGTAGTCGTAATATGAGATGTCTGGTGCCGTCGTTGCATTGCGCATAAATGTGTAGTTCGGAACTGTAAATTCGTATCACCAACACCTATTCGTTAGATTTCCTGAACATTCTAAAACTCACTACCAGTACTGGTTTGGAAATGGAAAGAATGATGAATGATGAGAAGAATCCGGAAAAAACGTTCTTAGCTAGCTAGAATTATTGTAGACTAAAAGAAAGTGTTTACTCTTTTTCTAATCTGAAGTAAATGGATGATGCAGATAAATTCTGTAAGAACCTAATTTGGTATAACATGATTAATTTGTTTAGTAGCCAAATATATATAAACAAAATATTTAGTTTTAATTAAGAATATTAATTAAATTGATTTAAATTTTTTTATTTTACATAAAAAATATTTTTTTCCTAAACTATTCTGAAATATAATTACGAAGGATAAACTCCCTTTTAAATTGTAACATTAAATAAGATTGAATTGTATGCAACTTGATTAAATTAGGATAGCTTTTACTTACGGAGAAAGTGTCAAATATTTAATTTTTCTCCGATCAATCCCGTTTGGTTCAGATTTCATATTAAAAATCAAGAATTCCCCCGAATCATTTATTATATTTTGAAATATAATATTATATGTTTGGAATTAATTGATAGATAATAAACATATATGAATTTAAAAATTATTTTAACATTTAGTTATATTATATTTACGTTATGTTTATACGTTTTTTTTCTATCAGTAGTCATATATGGTCATACCAAAAATTTAAACTATAAATATAACAATAATTAAATATTTATAAAAAAATTACCGCTCTTTTCATTTAACAGTTTTACTATTTGTAAGAAAATATTTAACAAATTTATTATAATGAAATACTATTAAAATAGATTGGTTCAAATTATAAAACATTGACTTAGTTTAGTTAAAATTTTCTATTAAATTAAATCAAATCAAATGAACTACAAAACTAATTAGAACACACAACTCTAATGCGAAATTTATTATTAGAAATACATTCTAATTGCATGTTCAGATATCAATTATATTTTTTCTTTGAAATAAAAGGGGCAGTATGCTACTATGGAATTTTTTAATCAATGATGAAGAAGGCGTATTAACTTAAAGAAAAATGATAGTTTGACAATCTGAAAAAAAAAAAAAAAATATTTTAAAAATTTAAAAAAAAAAAAAAAAAAAGAACCGTTTTACATGATATTTTAATAATGTGATAATATATCTTAGATTTTAGATTAAAAAATACAAGAAAATATGATGAAATATTAATATAATAATGGTCAAGCGAGTATTGATGAGTATTTAATGTGAACGAACACCTAGTTGAAGTTTCCTTTTCATCACTTTCGTTCTCATTGAGCTGTGATCATACAAAATGTTTCCCCTTCTGTTTTTTCTCGCCCTTTTCTATCTTTGCATTAAAAGGAAAACAAATAAAGAAAAACATGGGTCACCATATTGCTGGCATGTCAAAATCAAGTTCAATCTCAGTAGTGGCTCAATACCACAAATCTCAAGCATTCTTCAACTGCCCCATTTACTTAGGACATCTTTCACACAAATAGGCACTTTCATTTACATAATGGATTTTGTTTAACTTTCGTTATACCTCCTGCCCCAATAAAATATATCTGTTAGGTTGGGAATTTTAATATACTCATCTATAAAACATGCTTGCATAATGAGTGTTTAATCAATAATTAATAATCAATATACAATTTTTTTACTAATCAAAGATATTTATCAGTTAATAATTGAACATTAATTCTCTTGAAATATTGAAATAATTATTTAAAAATATGTTTTACTAATATTAAAGACATTTGTTGGCAAATTAACATGGAAAGACTACTATCTAATAAAAATGGATGAAATCTTTTTCATGCACAATAATTGAATCTTGAGTAAGCTAGTTAAGGTAATATTTAATTAGAAGATGGAAAAGAACAAGATGGAGCATTGTATTTCATTGAGTTCTGTTTCATTTATTTTAGTGGATCAAAATGAATGACTTTTTGTTTTCAGGTTCTATCCTATTTTTAGAATACAGTAAATATAGAATATAATATCTCAAGTTCTGATCCATCTCGTTCATTATTCAAGAGATTCAAAGATTTGCAAACTGTGTTGAGTTTTGTTGGTTGGGAGAAGAATATTTAGCTTATCCTATGAAATGCTAGTTTCTTGAAAAAAGTGGAAGTTTTATTTACTTTTACATAAAAAAAAAATACCTTTTTTTTCAAGGCTTTCTGAATATGTGAGAGAAAATAATTGATGTATCTATCAGTATCTATGTTTTATAGTCCTCCTTAGCTACATGTGCTGGTTAGTTGAGGGATTTTACATTTATTTTTTCTCCTTCTTGCAATTATTACACTTCCTTAACTAGTTAGCCAGGAGGACACACCAGTGTTGTGGTGAAATTCTATTCTGGTTCTATAATTTCCACCTAATAATTAATACATGTGAAAGTTTGTATGGTGGCAAAATGTATCAAAACTGAATCACAAACCAAATTGTACCAGGAGTTAAAAGCCTACTCATTCTTAGCAGATATCCAATTAAAGAAACAATTTAATTTTGTTATCTTCAGTTTGGAAATAAATATTTTCTAGTTTTGATTTGATCTTCTTCATTAAACCCAACCATAATCTTTCAAACCAAACTGAACCCAAGAGTTTAAAAATCATTTTCGACTGTATAAACTAAAAAATAGGTCAATTCGGTCGAAGAACCATTTAATAGTTCAGTCCTATTTGAGTAAATCATTTTCTTTTTTCGTTTGGTCTAGTCCCGTTAACAGAAAGTGCCCCCCCCCCCCCAACTCTGCACAATTAATGTCACAGAAGTTATATAGTTTTGCCTCTTTTTTACTGATAATAAAATTTGTAGATTTACTGTAACACACACTTATAATAATTATATTTAATTATAATTAAGTAATCAAACAGTATAGTAATAATAATAATAATAATATGTAAATCAGTTTGAAAAATAATTACTAAGACATTTTTCCCGAAAATCATGTGGGTGATGCATTAGAATCACAGTGAAATGTATTAATCACATTTTTAAACAAAAAAAATTATACTTTTAAATTGTCTTGCTACTCTGCTAAAAAAGCTAACACAGTTGTTGAATAATTAACTCCTCATGCATGATGACGAGGGTTTTACTTTTGACTCTCTCCAGAAAGAAAATTTTTCAGCACTATATGTAATCCAATCTATCTATAAATCCATAAAAGAGAAAAAGAGAAGAAAAGAAGAGGAAGAATGACCTTTTTGGGAAGCAGAGAGTTGAGTTGAGAGAAGAATCCCAGAAAGAGCAGCAAAAAGAAAGGTCCAGCACGAAACAGCCATTGCAGAGTTGTGAGGGCGAAAAGTTGAAGTGAAGTGATGAAGGGAGGTGAGTTACTGAAATGACCTTTGTTCCTATTCGTATTTATAGAGTTGAACCACCAATAATCCCAACGATCATGACGGCCATATGAGAACAATATAAAGATCACTAGCTGTTTATGTCGCCGAAAACTAAGATTAATTTCAATTAGTCACTGCTGTGGGGACATAATAAATAAATAGTCAAGAAATGATGAGATTTTTGAAGTAGTGTCATTCAAAAATCACCTTCCCATGTCCTCGCCTTGCAAATACATAGCAGTGGTTGCCACCAATCCAAAACTGTACCACAAACACACAATTTATGGGAAGACAGTTGGGCTTTTTTTAATTCCACCTAATAACTGCCACTTCCTTCATGCCCAAAATATTATATATATTATCATTTTTTTTAGTTTCCACACTTTTTCAGTTGTAAGGAAAAGTAAAAAATTGTGGAGAAAGAAATAAAATAGTATAATGTAAAAAGTGTGTTAGATTGTTTGAAAAGAAACTATATAGAAATGAAGAAAAATTGTCTGTTTGAAAAGTATTAAATAACTAAAATAAAATTAAGAAATTATATAATTAAAAGTTACTCATATATTAGTACAGAAAAAAATGAGAAAACAATATTTTGAAAAAATACTAGCTTTTCTATTCCCATTTCAGAGTGAAAAATAACAAGTAGAACTCGATAAAAAAATGACATAATTTTATTATATTTTTTTATTATAAGATAAAAAATTTGTTTTCTTTCTAGTTATTTTCGTATACAAGTCACCTACTTTTCCATCAAACGAATTTAAGGAAATCTTTCTAATTTTCTTGTGTTGATTGTCATTTTTCTTATTTTTAAATAAAAGATAACATATACTTTTATCTGTTATATAATGTAGCATTCTTTACTATTATTTTCTCCGTTTCAAAGCAATAAATTTTAGATTTTCGTTTCAAAATTATATATTTTTTTAGTTTCTTGCTATTTCTTTTCAATAATCTATCGTGCATAATTAAGAGTAATCAGTCAATTATAATATATATATATATATATATATATATATATATATATTAAATCGTAACATAAACAAAATATACATAATTGATTATTTTTTTAATATAATAATTATATTGTGATATATAATTATTATAAATATTTTAATATTAATAACTATTTAATAATTCAAAAATATGAGTAGGCAATGCTTTTTCATTGGTATTAGTTAAGGTCATTTTTAATAAAAAGTTCATTAAAAAACTTTTAACTAATATTAAAAAAATGATTAATATTATTTTTAATTGATGTTAAATAAAATATTTAATTGAAATCGATTAAGGTTTTATTTTGCATTGTTGATTGTATTTCTTTTACCAATTTTTCTTGTGATATCAACTGAAAAAAAATCTCTAACTAGCATTTCAAAATATAATCCTAAACTTACTCAAAAAGTTTTAAATATCAATTTAGGAAAATATACAAACTAACTTTGAAAAAAAAAACAACTAGTAACCTTGACTGAAATACAAAAAAAAAAAAAAATAATAAA
>Ga0209489_101903_pt1:37500-42876 | contig 42876 bp, 25 predicted proteins | sample SiratrowhiteBW_FD_187527 | JGI IMG/M metagenome (GOLD analysis project Ga0209489, IMG submission 187527) | Root nodule microbial communities of legume samples collected from California, USA - Siratro white BW (SPAdes) (version 2) | ecosystem: Host-associated > Plants > Roots > Nodule... | reverse complement strand
TTTTTTAACTAAATTTACAATATACGAAAATGACAGGCATGTGTTGTCTTTACCAGAATGACAGAAAATGTTGATGTTATTTTCTGTTGCCACATCACATTCGGCTCATGAACACACTTGTAGGGTGTCATGTTATTTAGTTTTTTTTTTTTTTTTTTTTTTTGCTTTTTTTTTTTTTTTTTTTTTTTTTTTTTTTTTTTTTTTTTTTTTTTTTTTTTTTTTTTTTTTTTTTTTTTTTTTAGCATTTTCATTTCTTTTATATTTTTTATTATTATTTTCTCTTTTTCTCTCTGTTGATTCCTGCTATGTAGATATGTTACCTGAAAAACGATGTCGGATTTACAGTATGGGCCCGAGAATGAAATGGGCCCCACAAAGAAGACGTAGTCCGATGGAACGACCATGGTTGATGCCTGTACTTTGCAAGCTTCAGCCCAAGCTGCTTGAAATGCCTGCATTCAATTTCAATGTAAACTTGTTTCAGTTACAGTACCAACTTCTACATAAAATAATGAGTATGATAAAAAATATATATATAATTTCAAGTACTAATATCAATTTAATTAAGACGCACTAACATTATAAAAATATTATAAAAGTATTTTCTTAACTTTATTAATATGTGTGCCGTTATTGAAATGAACTTAAAATTCAATAGTTTCAAAATTTAAATAATTTTACTTTATTGAATAACGGGTGGAGTTGTGATCACTGGTGTGTTCTATAAAATAAAAATTGTTGTAGAAAATGTGATTTAACTGTCGTAACGAGAATCATTTTTTTAAGTAGGTCCCACCCCCTTTGGCTTGTTCTGGTGTCTTCATTTTTCTGTATTTTTCACTATATATTTTGCTCTTATTCTATGTCACTGTAAACTTTGTTTAATGGCATATTACTAACTGGTGAAGAGCAACATCACAAACAGAAAAGACAGCAAAAACAATTTTTTATGCTCCTCATGGCCTATTATTTTTTACTAATTACCATGGACTTGTTTAATTGGACCCAGATCATTTCAAGTTAGATCAATGAAAATTCTCATATAAACCGTAACCAAATCCAAATATTAGTTGAAATTTATAACCATAATTTTTAAAGATTTATGAAATTGCTACATTATTAATTATTGGGCCACTTCACTTTTCACTAGCATTTGTAATTACATGAGCATAACTGTGAGCACAAAAGTAGTTTTGAATAACATACTATGTTAGAAAATTTTAACCACAAACCACCAAAACTGTATCACCCCCCTTGGCCTCCACACACTTTCCCAGTAAATTTCATCATAACTATGCTGTTCCCTGAATTCTACTAGGAACATTGAATTCTATGATAAACAGAAATTTCTGAGTCTCACATGTTAACTAGTTAGCAGAAGTTACATTAAGAGGTTCAAAGAGTTACCTTTGTGTCATCAGTTTTTCCATCTCCCTTGGCACCAAAATCTAGCACATTGAAGGTGGTGGTGGTGGTGGAAGAATGGCCACCATTGTAGGCTTTTGGTGGGGGAGTTGTGGGGCTATCCCCATTTGTCGGTGGTAGATATGGTGGTGAGGGAGTGGTTTTATGAGATGGAGGCTTTGGTAATGTTGGGGTGCCTTTATATGATGGAGGCTTTGGTTTTGATCCTCCACCATGGTTTTTGTTGTGACCATTTCCATAATTTTTTCCCTTTTTCTTATACACAGCAGCTGAGACATCCCTGCTGCTTTGCCTCCAGTGCTTGCCTCTTCTTGCAATGCAGGCTTCAAAATTGGAAGACCAAATGAGAAATACAATGAGAAACATGTATGTGAAGCCCCTGAAACTCAAGGCACTCATTTTGGTAGCTTCTGGTGAAATGTGAATAGAAATTCAGCAGAGAGCAGAGAGAGAGAGAGAGAGAGAGATATGAGAGACAAACACAGAGAGAGCTTATTTGTGTTGCCAAAAAAACAAGTGACGGCTCTGTTTATATAAGAACAGTTGAAGGCTAATAATAATTGTGTAGGCAAATACCAGTGTATTAAAATATTCTTCAAAATGCCAGGCATTTATGATTTCATTCTCCTTTCTTCTTCTTTTTATCTTTCATTAATTAGTTTGTTTTCCTTTTTGTGAATTTTGGTTTGAATTTGTTTAGTGGAGCTGCTATTCTCTTGCCACATACACAACAATGTCATTGCATGTGACCATACAAAGCGACAGTTAAAGGGACTAGTGTTGTATTTTAACCATGGCTTGTGCATGCCCTTCATTATTACCCTATTGGAGGAACGCTCAGGCCAAATCTACCTGCTGTATCTGTCCAACTTCCCTAGCTTAACCTCATAATAGTACCATTATTGTTACTAGATTAAATCCAAATTATAAAAGTGAACACCAACAAGGATATTCCTTCACCATGTTTCAGCATCACAGAATGACACTAAGTAACAAGACAAGTTAAAGCTAGATAGGAGCTTCACACACCAGCCAAAGATAAAGTTCACAACATGATGTGGATTTTTATTTACCACCCTTCACATTTTTCTCAATGCTAAGAGTCTAGGAGATTTCAATCACATTGGACTTGTTAGCTTTCTCCACACAAATTATGCCTTAATTTCTTTAACGTCTATTATTATTAATGTGATAAATCCAGATTTTGTGGTAATCCAAACCAAAAAATACACGTGAATGGGTCTATAAGGTGTCAATGGCACACAAATTGTCACAGGTCTTTTATGATCACGTGCAACCTTCACGGGCCAAGAGTTCTGTCACTTTGTCTTGTTAAGCCATGAGCCACACCTATGTGGTCAGAAAGACCCTCCAATTAAGCATTTTTGTGTTCCTCTTTTCCTTATTTAACCGAAAGAGAAAAAATTGCTGCTGAACCACGAGAGATTGAGGGAAGTGAAGTAAATGAATAAAAAAAAGAAGCAAGGTATTGTACCAGCAAGGATGGATTTGTGAGAAACCATCCTTCACGCCCACTGATTTGCAGCATTTTTTCATGTTTATGCTAGACAACATTTTCTGTACACACACATGAATAAAAACAAAAGAAAAAGTACAATATCATGCTCCTCCTGCACGAATTTCTGTGCGTGAGGTTCTCATATCTGTGTTGAGGCCCCCAAAACAGAAAAAAGTGAAATATATTGCATAGAAAAAAGGTTCACTAAAATCAGACAAGTGAACAAGAAAATTCACTTTCATTAGATCATATGTCAAAATCCCAATGTGAGTGGGGGTCACATTAGTTTAATGGATCAATTAGTGAACCTAATTGAGAGTTGGATCTAGTAATCAATTTTAATTCATTTTTTTTACTGTTGCTCAATTTCAGGGACCAGACCACCCAAGTTTCTCTTTCTCTTTACACCCTCCATGTGTATCTCTTCTGCATAATGAGTTTTACACGTATATATATACTCTGCAAACAATCATAGGTGCTCCATTCTTCATTTCTATGCCATATATTGAATTTTAATATGTAAACTATCACTATTGCAAAGATTCAGGATCAATTTCACTTAATCACATTGCAGAGAAATTATCTCTTACATATCCTTCACTGAATGTAACTTTTCTGATTAATGTAAACTGTACAAGTCACGTGAAAGTGAGATTGAACTAAAGTACTGAAAATGCTAGACAACAATGTAGCCATATTATTAATTAACATATTATTAATTACCATTGATAAAGTAAAAATTACGTTTGTATCAAAGTTAGATTATATAATATGTATGTTTTTTCTTTTGGGTGACAATGATGGGCACGAGGTGCATTGGACTATCATATGCAATCATCAAACATCAAATACGGGTTTCTGTTATTTACATGTGTTTGCTTCATTCTCTGTGAGTTTCTCTCTACAGTAAACTGGCAGTGACATTTACACAAATACCACTTCTGCATAGTGTCGCTCCCCATTCTCATCAACAGTGTTCATCTGTGACTTCATTGACCTTTTTTCCACAAGTCCCATTATTTGCTTCCAACCATTTCTTTATCCTCACATGAACATTAATCTTCTTTTAATGCTTCATCAATCAGTATTACTCAAGTTAAATAATCCACTATTGAATACATGCTAAAAAGAGATTCAATTTTGATGTGTTGTTACAAATCAGTAGTAACTATTATAAAATAATGATCTTATTATACATGAAATTCATCTGACATAATGACAATGCAGAAAAACGTATATTCTAAATTACATTCTATCAAATAAGATCCCAAAAACTAAAGCTATAATATAAGCAAACAAAATTTAGGTACATTTCAACTTACCCTCACCTTTTTCACAACTCACAATGAACTTGAGTTCAACCATATTATAATATTCAACCATCACCAACTATGGTACCTTTCATACCTGTATGCTACTCTGTTTTTCACATTGGTGACAAATTTTTGCTGCTTTCGAAAATATACATTATATATACTTTGGTAAAATTCCAAACTTTCAACTGTTATACTTTTTTTATTTATTTTATTTGCAAACATATATTACTTTGTTTTACTAATACCCAAAATGCACAACTTGATTGTGCCCACGTTTACAATTGTAACATGTTTCCTAAACACGAGGACATGCACACAACCAGATTTGCAAGAGAGAACCGAGTCCGTTGATTATATAAAATAAAATTCGTTCAATAAATTTACGTGCATAATTCTTTTTCAAAGTGTTAATTGCATTAATCATTTAGTAAAGTACATAATTTGAATCAACAATAAACTTTTCAATTATTTCTTTCAGTAATAAATGTGATCATACAAAAACATGAGAAATGAATGTGGTTGCCCGATAAATTCTTCATTAAATTCATAAGTATTTACTTATAAAACATTTTATGAGAACTAGATGAATTTTTCAAAGACTTATTTATGTAAAGTTTTAATTAAAGATGTATAAGTTAACTCACTCAATTTTTTAAGAACTAATTTGAATGTTCACTCAATAAATCATTTTTCTGTCGTGAAGGGCAATTTTAATTATATTCATAGTTGAAAAAGATGTTGTAGAAAAATAAGAGTAATAATCCTGTATACAATTAGGATAAACATATGTTTTTGTAGTTCTTTACAATGATAACACTGATCATAAACCTTTTATATTGGAAGACATGAGACATATGATCAAAGTACCTAAATTACATCTCATTTATACAATTTCAAATTCGATTAGGTTTTGCAGGTAAAAAAATTGTTAATAGCTAAAAAACGTGATCTAAACTATTAATTTTACCGTGGTATCATTTAATCTTTCATTCAGTCCTGGTAAGAGTTGAAAATATTAATTTTCTTAAAAAATGGTGTATTGTAATGTCATTTTATTAGTGTAAAACATTGAAATTTTTATAACTTACTGAAAAAATGTTATTGAAAAATGAAGTT
>Ga0209489_101903_pt1:0-32500 | contig 42876 bp, 25 predicted proteins | sample SiratrowhiteBW_FD_187527 | JGI IMG/M metagenome (GOLD analysis project Ga0209489, IMG submission 187527) | Root nodule microbial communities of legume samples collected from California, USA - Siratro white BW (SPAdes) (version 2) | ecosystem: Host-associated > Plants > Roots > Nodule... | reverse complement strand
TTCGGTTAAGGCTTTGAAGTCCTTATGATGTGACAAAAAAATAGAAAGACATTGTGGATGATGCATTGTAACGGTTTTTAAGGGTACGTTATACTCTTCATAGATCATTAGACTAGCTTTGTGATGCGTGATTCCCTTAAAAAGACTATTAAATAACTCTAAATAATTTAAGACACCTTCAATTCCGGCAAGTTTCTTCAAAAGTCTTCAAATTAACTAATGCATTGTTGATGTTATCTAAGGGTGACAATACTATTCAACATTTATGGATTTGTTTGGAAAACTTCTTTATAGAAGGGATAGACAAGTGAAAAAAATGAAATAATTTTTTCAAAAAATCAAATAAACAAGTCGGATTAAAAATAACAAGTTTTATTAAACACTAGATACTTTTATCATAAAAAAAAATTTAATACAGAAGGTCTTATATGTATAATTATTGATAAGTTATAAATAAATTATTAATTTATATTTTTTATCATTATTTACTTTTTGAAAATGTAATAATTAAAATTTATTAGTATTTTACCTTTTTATTTAACATATCAATTTATTTTATAAAAATATTCATGTATAAATTTGGCATGTTGATTATTTTGTTTGACTTTACATTATCAAGAAAGCTCATCATATTTTGTAAACTAACACAAATGTATAAGCAACCAAATATAATATGTTTCCTCTGTATGTTGTTATTTAAAATAACAACTCTAATCCTAGTACTTTCCATTATATACTATATAATATATTCAAAGATAATTCCATTCCCTTATGTTATTTATTGTTATCTAATCGTTATTACACATTACATACAAATACCCATGTCTACATATAAATACACATAAGGTAATTATTGCGCAAAATATTAAAAAAAAAAACATAAAGTAGCAACAACATCCCACAAAGCTAAAAAAAATGCTATTTAAAAATGGTTGTGTTATCTCAGTTTGTGAAACCAAAAATTTTAGCAAATCATGCTTTTCCAAAAGTGTTGAGAATCTTCATTCATTCCACAAGTGTCGTATTATGACATTGTTGATGTAGCCCAATGATACGTGTTCCTTGTATGAGTGATCATCATGGATTTAATTTTACCAAATCTATTCTACCTCTAATCTAGATTTTATTTTAATTATATCAAATTGATTTTAGAATTTCCAGTTCAATTTAAATTGGATTGAGTATAAATTAAGTTCATTTGATATTAATTAAATTTGACATGGGATCAATTTAATCTGAGATCAATTCAACTTAATTTGATATTTGATATGGTTTAGACCTGATGTGGGTTTAATGTATCGGTCAAACACAAATTCAACTTAGACTTTTATTGATCTAGTCTAGTTTATCTTTGATTTGAGCCAACTCGACTCGGACCTAACCAAACTCAGTTTAATCTAGGCTCAGTTTGACCTAATCCTAATCAAACTTGGTCAATTATGGGTCCAACACAACTTAACTGAACATGAGGTCAGATTGAATCGACTCAACTTGGGCCTGGGTCGAGTCAGTTTCACCAAACATAGGATTGACCCAATTAAGCTTGACATGCCCTCAACTTGATGTGGTCCCGATGTCTCAACCCAACACAAGGCAAATTGAGTTAACTTGACTCGACTCGACTTGACCTAGTCAATCTTGGTCCCACCTAAGTTGACCTCAACTTGGACCTGGTCAGACTCAGCTCGATTTGGGCCTGACTTGACTAGACTTGCTCTGACTGAATTTAGCTTAACTTGGGTCTGTTGAATGTAGCTTCACCCTAACTTTGAGTCAACTTGGGACGGGGTCAACTTGACTCAACCTAATGTGAGATCAATCCAACTCGGTTTGATATGGCCCAGAATCGATGTAGGCCTATCTCGGCCTAACACGATCCAATTCGACTAGGCCAAACTTAGCCCAGTCTGTCTTAGCCTAATATGAGTCAACTCAATTTTGCTAGAACTAACTCGGTTTGTCTTAGTCCCACCTCGGCCTAACCCAATCTGGACTCGGTCGAACATGACTCGACATGGGCCTAGTCTAACTCGACTAAACGTTGTCATGCCCCTCCCTGACTCGACTTGGACCTTGGTTGGCTTGGCTCGACCTAGCCTGAATTGACTTAGCTTGACCTAGACCTAGGATGATTTGACTCAATCTGGGCTCGGATTGACTCTACTGGACTTGGGACAAGTTGACTTGGCTCAATGTGTCCAAGCCGACTTGGCTTGAGCTGGGCCTAAACTAACTCAGCTTGATTTGGGCCCAAATTAACTCAGCTCAACCTGGGCTTAAGTTAACTTGGCTCGAATGGGGCCCAATCCTACCTTGTCTTGATCGGGCTAGCACGACGCGATCTTAACTGGGTTAGGTTCGAATCGGTATATTAGACTTGGATAGGCTTGGGACTAGCCCAACTCGATTGAATGTGCCAACTCAAATGGATGTGGACGTATCCCAACTCGAATGAACGTGGCTCGGGTTGACTTGACTCAACCTTACATGAGCCCAAATGAGTGCTACCTTACTTGGGTTTGGCTCAACTTATGATTTCATAACTTTAAGTGACATAGATGTACCTTGGTTTAAATTTTTAAAATCCAAAACATTATTCAATCTATATCCAATCCAAATCGAATTAAATGGATTAGACTCAAAATCCAAAATTATAGATTTGGATTTGAGATAAATCCATTTAAATAGACTTAAACTAATATGAATTTGGATAATTATGGATTAGTTTGACAATTTAGTTCTTTATGCTTAATTTATTAAACATAATATTAACTTATTTCATTTCTTTTAAACACTTGTTAAGATAATTTTACATGGTTTTCTCTTTAGTTTTTATAATTATAAGAAAAGAGAGATTAAACTAAACTTTTTATTAAATAATAATTATTATAATATATGAAATTTAACTAAGTTAATATATGAAAAACTAATAGGATTTATTATAATAGTTTCAGTGAAAAAATAAATGCCTTAGGGTTTAGGCTATAAATTCGATGTTTATTATGGGAAGATAAAATAGATTTACCAATTAAAACATTTTTATATTAATAGCACTAAAAGGAAAAATCATTAGTAATTTATAATATATTAGATGAACTAAAAAACACATTATTTTCATATTTGAAACGTACCCACATATTACAACTTTACAGTAATTAAAGTGGCAACATGTAAACAATCACACTCAAATATGCATCCAAAGATCAATATAGAATGTAATCAATTGATATTTCAGTAGAAATATACATAATGTGATTAAAATATGCATCTTCTTAAGTTGTCCAAATGGACAATTCAAGATTCAATATATACAAATCTTTCTACTTAGGTGATAATTGATTTTATATGCAACAATCTCCCCTTTAACAATTGTTCTTGTTGGAAATTGAACTCGTGACACTAACTATAATACAAATTTGTTGGATCGAGTCCTTATTATTAGGCCAAAAACTTTGGCTAAATGTTAGAGCACAATTTTATCTACTTAAGAGCGTAATATCCAAATGTGAAAATTTGTTGTAACTTGACTCATCTAGCCTTTGTAATAGGATAAGTGATGTTACCGGTAAATAATCATATTTCTAATGTTATTTTAGTCTTAATTTAAATCTTAAATCTAATGTTACTATAATGGTTTATAACCTTATTCTAATCTTATTTCTAATTTTAATTAAAACTATTCCTAATTTAATCAAAATACAGATACAGTATTTTCCAAAAAATATAAATAAATATAATTTTATGAATCTAATGTTATTGTAGTGACGATTTCAAAGTGGATAACCATGGTGGTTTCACGGTGACTCGGAGTGGACGACAATAATGACAAAGAGATGATAGTATGACAAGAACTCGCGGACAACTTACTTGACAACTACCATGACGATAATTGGGAGTTTGGATAGCGAAGATGAGACTTTGAATAGAGAGAAAATTACAATATTATTAAGAGAGAAATGCAATTGAAATAAAGAGAAGTGACTTGTGATTGAAACAAAAGTGAGATTATGTATACCAACCAATTGTAAAATTGAAATTAAAAGCAATTACATTAATTATATATTCTAATCGATGTAATATAATTAATATTACAAATTTTACATAATTAATAAAACAATCTATGTAATATATTCATCACATCTTGCAAAATTGTCATTACTATTTCATTTACAAAAAAAGTTACGCAATCTATTTGTCGATGAGAAATAAACATTTCACACAAGTTTATATTAAAACATTAAAGGAGAAGTTATATTCACAATTATAAGTATAAAACCTGAATATCTTATAATACTTTTTGAGTGGAATGACTTATATGACGTAAAATTTAAGACATTAGACATGAAAAAAAAACATATTTTTTCATCATAAAAACATCAACCACCAATTAAAATATTGATTAGTTTTATAAGAAGTTCTATTAGAATAAAATTTGAAGAAAATTTTAAAAATGATATAATATTTTAGGATCCATAAAAAGTAAATTAAAATTTCATATAAAAATACCAATAGAATAGAAATGGTCTCTAAAAGAATGTCAAGGCACATATTTTTTTATTATCAAACAAAAGCAAAATGGATATTCTTTCGGAGACTTTGAAAAGTTGAAGTTTTGAAACACTACCAACAATACATTCTATTAGTATCATCATTTTGCTATGATAGATGCGATTTTCTTATAAGAACCAACTGAAAGAATCAACCTTATTTTGAGGAGGGTCTATTTGTTTATGGCGTTGGCAAAGAAAGCAATAAAGCCATACAACAGAGAGTGGTAAAGAAATAATTTCATCTTTGTTCTTTTCCCGTTTCAATGTATTTTTTGTCCCAATCGATGGTTTTGCATGGTCTTTGGACCACACTCTCAACACCTTGCACTTGCAGGCATGTAAAACTGTTCTGCAGAATTCATGTGTTTGTCGCTTTGCGTGACTGGAAATCGAATATGATTAAGTCAGTGATAATAGGGTTTCTTATTTGTTCATGTATGCAACCATTTAGTAATAATAGATATAGTATGAGGCTCACTAATTCATTTGAAGAAACACTCAAATAATAATAATGATTGCAAGTAGTAAAAGCAATCAGAGAAAGGACAAAGTTCTCTATAATTGGACATAGTCCTATATAGTCCCATGATTGTTCAATGCAATTGAAGAATGTCAAAGAAGAAGATTGATACTTACTACCATCGTCAACATAAAAATTATGAAAGTTGTAAATTCTTTTGTTGAAGGTCTAACTTTTAATATAGTTACTAATAAATATTTACTTTCTCCAAGTACCAAGAAAAAATTCAGAGCATGTAGTGACAAATTTCAAAGAAGAGTCCATAAAGCATCACTATACGAACATATATAATACTGTTAAAATAAAATCTCAATCAATATTATAAATTCGATGTCTCTTTTCTTTGGAATCAATTTTGTTGTAAAGTCTAATTATTTAATAACCAATACATCCCTTGATTTGTCTATGATCTCACCTCAAGCCTCCTCCGTATATACTACTGCTACTTGACATAAAACAAGCCTCTTACGTACCCCATTTGATATAAAATTATAATAATGAAAGGGTTACAGTATAATGCATCTTTAGAGGTTCATATGAAACTTATAGTTCAGTGTGACGAATATCCTCCTCCATAGTTGATTCTGCAACTTGAGGGATTTTGTCGCTGGAACTTAGGCAATCAGCAGAAGGGTGCACCACCCCATAGGGAAAGCCTTGAGCTGAGTGACAATATGTTTCAACTGTGCCATCTTGTTTGTCTAAGTTCACATTGCTAAGGACTAGATTGCTGCAGGGGTTTGTGTCACTGCAGTCAAATTTAATGGCCTTAGCACTCATTGTAGTGCCACTAATGTTCTGGTACATCACCTCACTTATCTCCACAGCTGATGTCTATACAAAGAGTTCATAATATAATAAGATCATCGTTAGAAGAGCATTTTAGGTCTATGCAACTCAATTCATTGGATTTTCTCTACTCCATAATTCATTTTAGAGATAAAATAACTATATAACTATCATGGCATAATAAAAGCTTAAGTGTGTAATTTATGCTGGTAGACTGTACCTGGTTCTGACAACTAGATGGTGAATCACAGTAAAATTGGTCTATAATAATGGGGTTGGATACATTTTCTACTCTCACGTTCTGAAAACGCACCCCTTTAACAAATCCAGAACCTCCCTATGTGACAGCAAAAACATATATTAGTTTATCAAACAAACATATCATTTATAATAATATTACTAAATTAATATTTGATAATTACAGCTTTATTTTTGGTTACATTACAATAAAATAATAATTTCTATCACATTATACAAATATCACATAATTTGCCATTTGGTATTGTGAAGAGTCGAAGTAATTAACAGACGTCTTAAGGGAAAATATAAATTTGGAAATCAAAATTATATTTGCAAGAACCATTAGTATTCAAAATATAACTTTAGCATTAAAGGAAAATAAGTAAGTCTAAAATGTTAATTATTTTGCAATTTTTATTCAATTATTTAAATAATTATAATGGGCAATTAATTAAAATCTACGTGAAAACAAGGACAACATATAATCGCCCTGTATTACGAATGTAGAATTAAAAAATGCTTGAATAAAGACCAAAATATTGCTGAAAGATTAAATCAATTTTATCATGATTGAGACCTGCCAAGTCTTAATTCTGACACCATTGGTAGTCTCCTTAAGAACTGCTGTATCCAAAATCACTTTCGTGACGATGCCAGTTGAGTTGTCTTTCCCAAGACTTCCAATGCTGAAAAACAAAGAAGAGTTAAAAAAAGGTAAAAACTACTTTACTCAGAAAAGTGTTCCAGAAACAGATACAATTTTCATTTTCACTTTTTGATTGGATCAAAGAAAAAAGAAAAATATTTAACGTAACCGATTAAAATAATGAAATCACCACCTATGTTTCATGTAAGTAACGCTTGTCCTAGAGACAAGGGAAAGGTCAAATGATAGATAGAAAAAATTCATTTTTTCATTAAAAGGTTGTGACAATTTTGTGGAGGAAGTTATGCTATAGGTACAAACAACCATACTATATAACTTTTAATGTACCAAACAAAGAGTGCCGTGTAATTTTAAATTAAATGGGGGCATGAAGAATAGATGATACCTGATTCCATGTCCTGGTCCACAATAAATTCTCTTCATTTTGATATTGGAGCTAGCATTGACAATTGATATGCAGTCATCCCCTGAATATAGTGCGTGCGATTATGATGAAAGGGCAAAAACGCAACTGGTCAGTTTCCTTCCTTTTTAATTTGTATTTCAATGGCAGAAATCTAAGCACAAGAGTAAAGTTCACTTTTTTTTCTCTATTCTTTTTGTGTTTAAAATTTCTTTTTCCAAGTTAGCTACTGTGTTTCTTTGTTTCAAAGTCTGTTAAGGGTAAACCATACTATTGTTTTTCCATTGTTCAGCAAAATGGAACTTTAAGCTGAGGAAGAACACCAAGTTCAGAACCTGTTCCAATTTTACTGTCTTGGATTATGACATTTGTTGATTCACTAATATGAATTCCATCAGTGTTTGGACTGTCTCCAGGTGATGACACTTTTACTCCATTAATTCTAACAGAATCACATCGTGATATGGTAAAATGCATCTGTTGGCTATTCTGGAAAGTCAGTCCTTTCACCCTTATCGATGTGCTTGTATCAATTGTAAATGCCTGCAATGACCCCCTCAAAGTTAAACTACTTTATTATCTGATGATCTTGATTTCACATCTTGCAAAACCTTCTCTTTGAAAATAGAAGAGAAGAAAGGTTAAGAGAGTGGTTCTTACTGTTGGTGCACCTTTGCAAGGCTGTGGCAAAAAATAGGAGGAAAATCAGAAAGTTATCATTAAGTTTTCATAAACTTGTAAAATAATCAAGACCACATTTTGCGAAAATTACATTTGACTTGTTCTTTTTGCAAGATGCCGCCCACCATTTACTTCCTGAGCCATCAATGACTCCAGAACCTTGAAAAACAGCTTTATCCAATTTGGAAAAATCAAGCCAAACCCGTGGCAGTTTTGGATCCCAGTTCTTAGGCTCATCTGGGGCAACCAATGTACCATCAATCTGGAAATACAGATACTACATCAATAATCACAGGACAATTATTAAATCTATATATTTGTATTTGATCACCTGAATGATGAGCTTGTCTGCACAAGGCCCTCTGAATCTTGTTGCATTGACTAGGTAACGGCGACCCTGAGGAATTAGCAAAACAGATTTTGGAGTAGAGCATGCAACTTCCCATGCTTTTTGCAAAGCCTGATAATCATGAAAAGAGAATAAAACATTATTACAGAATGATTTGTCTGGTCTGCGATGATGCCTGACCTGATTGATTAGCTCAGCAAAACAATTTGTATGTGTTCAACGTTGTCAAATGAATGAAGGTGCTTCTTGAGCAAAACAGAAGAGTAAAAATAATGATATGCATTTGGAAGCCTTGGTATATATATAATATATATATCTCAACAACAATAATGAAAGAAGTTACCTCAGTATCATCAGATTCTCCATCACCAGCAGCACCAAAGCTATCAATATTAACAAGAACTTTACCACCATGCTCGCTTCTCCATGAAGGGATGTCAGAAAGTTCTACCTCAGTTTCTTCTTCTATGTCTAGGGACTCCAGGCTTTTAAGTTCTCCAAGCATGCCGATACTGTCATACATCATGCTTCCTGCAACTCCATGAGCTGCAATGAGCAAAGCCAGCAAAGAAACAAAGAAAAATTTGTCCATGTTTTGCTCCTGTTGGTTGTACTGCAAGGATTGGTTGATTTGATTAATGCGAATGAATACTTTGGTTATAATTTATACGCGTAGATTAGCTATGAAAAATGAAGGATTTGGAGGGGCTTTATGGCTTGGCTTGAAAGTGGATGAACGTGCAACATTTTCTACATGCCCACGCTTAAAGTACAAGGAAAAATGTTTTTGTAGTATTTTGCTTTACTCATCAACCAGTTACAAAAGTCACAAGTAATATTCACCGTTGCACTACCTCCACTTTGCCGCCCTGAAATATAAGTGAATGACATATAATCTAAGATTCCTTTTGAATATTCCACTCTGTCTGAAATTGCACCTGTATAAAGGCATAATAACACGCGGAACATAAAAAGGGGAAAATATTTTTCTATTTTTGGAAGCTGCCAGTTAGTTACACTAAACATGGGAAAGCAAATGCCGACCCCCATTTCTTTGGCATGCTCACACCAAGAACTCCTCCCAAAGGAAACCTTTCCCTTAGATTGTAGGATAGCACAAATAGGCAAGACCTTACTATCTCAGGAAACATCTCCATCATCTCGGAAATTGACATGATTGTTTTATCGTGTGTGAATAATGGGTCTAAAATGCTTCATCAATTCAGGAACGGTATTTTCCCGTCACTGTCTTATCTCGATTAAACTATGACCAATCTCCCTAGTCATCTTCCTTGCTAGAGCAACTTCTCTGATTTTCCTTGACTCGTCAAATTTCCCTATCTCAGCATAAAAATTTGAAGCTTGCAACCACACTGCAGGGTCATCTGGATCTAGCTCAAGTAAGACTTGTGCTGCTCTTGTTCCAACCTCTTCATTCTTGTGGACCCTGCAACTTCTAAGCAAAGAGGTCCACATAAAACAGTCTCTTTTTCCTGGTGCCCGTAGCAGCAACTCTTCAGCTTCATAGAGAAGTCCTGCGCGGCACAAAAGATCCACCATGCATGAAAAATGGCGGCGGTCTGGATCGACCCCATGAATTGATTTCATCGACTCAAAAACTACCCTTCCTTCCTCAACTAGTCCGGTGTGGTTACAACCACTTAGAGCACATAAGAAGGTAACTTTATCTGGCTTTAGTTCCCTCTCAATCATAGCCTGAAGCACTGCAATTCCGTCATTTCCCATTCCATTTCGAGCATACGCATTGATCATGGATGTGAAGCAAATGGCACTTGGAGAAGGAAGACTCTCGAAAATTCGATGAGAAAGATCCACATGCCCGCATCTTGAATATGCATCCATGAGTGAACAGGCAACTGCAGCATGTCCTCCAAGTCCAGATTTTAATGCATAACAATGCAGTGACTGGAAACTCGTAAAACTTGCTAAAGCAGACACTGACAATGCCTTCAGTGTGGTTGATATGGTTACTTCATCCGGCACAAGACCCTCATCGAACATCAATCCAAGCAATTCAACCATGTCTTCAACGGCTTCAGAATGAGACAAAGAGGACATCAATGAGTTGAAACACTCCAACGTTCTCTTGGGAAGGCATTCAAATACAGCCACAGAACCCTCAATGTCTCTGCACTTTCCATACATATCAATCAAAGCAGACTGAACATGCACACTCCCTTCATCAAAACCCATCTTCATTACAAGACAATGTACCTGCTTCCCAAAACAAAGCTCTCCACTTCTACTGCACAAATTCAAAAAACCCACTAAAGAACGAATTGAAGGCCTTCGCCCCCACAATTGCATGACACTAAACACCTCAAAAGCCTCGCACAGCAAACTGTTTTCAGCATAAACAGAAACCAACGAGTTCCACGAAATAACATTCTCATTTCCTATGGCCTCAAAACACTTCCTTGCACCAACCAAACACCCACACGCAGAGTAAAAATCAACCAAAGCATTGGCAACAAAAACGTTCGATTCCACCAAACCCACCTTCCAAATGCACCCATGAATCGTCTTTCCTTCATGCAACCGTCTCCGATTACCACACTTCCAAAGCAAATAACAAAACGTAACCCCATTTGGCTCCACACCTTCAAAACGCATCCGAGAATAAAACCCCAACAAGTCTTCCACTTTCACACGAACCAGCTCACACAACCCACGCAGCATCACATTCCAGACAGCCAAATTTCGTTCTGGCAACTCATCAAACAATTCCAGTGCCACCCCACTTAGCCCCATACGCGTGTAAAACCCAACAAGTGCACCACCAATGAACACGTTGCATGAAAACCCGAGCTTGACCACCCTGCAATGCACCTGAACACCCTCTCTGAAAAAAGCGGCGTTGGTGCAAACCGCTACAACAGAGGAGAAGGTGGTCGAGCTTTCTCCTATTCCAAGTGAACCCATTTCCGCGTAGAAACGAAGAGCGTGTTCTGGTTGCTCGCGGAAACCGGAAATTATCAAGTTGTAGGTGACAGTGTCACGCAGTGGCATGTTGTGGAACAGTGGAAGTGCAGCGTTAAGGTCCCCGCGTTTTATGAGAGCGTGGAGTTCGCGGTTCTTGTGGTAGAGGGAATCATTGGGAAGAAACGTGTGTGGAACAGTTGTGATGGCTCTGAGGAAGGATACTAATTGAGGCTTTTGCATCCAACACTCACACCATGCTTTAGCCAGCATTGCCATTCAGACTTTGAAAATTTTGTGAAGGAACACGACCACGACCACGACCACGACCACGAATCTCTCCCAACATGCACTTTGCAATTGGAAGATTCTAGTTTTCCGTTAACAACTTTTAGCATGACAACTTGAAACAATAGCCACCCAATTAAAAAAGGAAAACAATATTTTCACAACCAGTAAGGAAACATGATACAAAAATAAAATATTTAATTAAAGCACGCATTAAATTACTCAATGAAGTATGATAAAAATATTTATAATATCACATGGTTCATCGTCTATCATCACTTCCACGAGTCCCGTAGAAAATTATTTTCACTTGACAAGTGCTGACCTAATATTTTTTATTAAAATTTTGATATTTGCAAGGCTCATTGTTTCTGAAATTGGGTGAAAAAAATTAGTATAATTTCAATTTCTATCTTCAATATCTCTGCTGTGTCTGCGGTCTGTCTTGGTGACGTCGTGAAACATGGTTTGATTATACTCAATTAATTGCTAATTTTATTTTTTAAGTGTTTTTCTTATTTTTTCGTTTTTAACAGAGAATTATATTTTTTTAATAAAAAAATAGGTACTTTAGTATAAGCTGTGTTAATATTTTATTTTCAGTTCAAATTTTATATAGATCATTTAATCTATTGATTGATGTTGGAGCTAATTCTTAATGTAGTTGATTCTTCAAGTAAGAACTTTAATGAAAACATTGGAAATATGAATATTAGAGTTTTGAAAGGAATTATGCAGTATACGATTGAAGTCAACAATTTAGAGATAAAAGGCAATTCTGTAATTAGAGAAGTGGACCAGTTTGGTTTAACTTCTTAAGGTCGTTTAATAGTCATGTAAAAAATTATAAATGGAGACATTGAGACATATTCAATACACACTTCACTAATTAGGAAATACAACTTTAGTTATTAAGAAATACAACCAAGTTATGTGAAGTTTTTATTTTTGTTTCTTTTAATTCTTTTTTCTCTTCTCTATTAGATTTTAAGTCTAAATTAATTTTACAAAACTGATTTATAAAATAAGGTTTGTATCTATTTATACATTATTAAAAGTTTTATCGTTGGTTAATATGACCTCGTGCGTTTGGACTATATAGGTTCTGAGACCATCTTAAAAAGTAGACTTTAAGCTTAACTTAACCTTACAAAATTGGCTTGTAAGATGAGGTTTGCATTCACTTATATATTATTGAAAATTCTTATCTCTAAATGTGAGATCTCCAACATGACATAATCCATATATTTTCTTTATTTTGCTTCAATTTCTAATTAATGTTTCGGTTAGTTCTTCATTTCGTTTGCTTTTCTAACTCTAAAGTGAAGAATTCTATCATCGTAGTAATAAAGTTTGCTTATACTCTTATTCTTTTTCAGTTTTCAATTTTTTATAAAAGTTTGATAAATTTGAATGTGTAAATGGATTGATCTATATGTTCTTTATAATGATTTTTTTTTTGCATATAAGGATGAAGAGATTGGCTCATGATGGATAATTATGAATTTTTTGGATTTTATTTTATTTTTCATGCTTTTACAATTTTCAGCAATTTCAATTCTATCATTTAGATTTCATTTACAATTTCAATGTGCAATTGCTTTACATTTTTACAATTTTTTGCACGTTAAGTTTTTGCAATTCAAGATTTCTTACACTTTTAAATCTCTTGCCTTTACATTGGTGCAAATTTACTTTCTGTCATTTATATTCACACAATTTTACATTTCTCTCGTTTACATTTCTCCAAATTTACAATTTTTCATTTTCTATTTTAATTAAACTGTCTATTTTACACTTATACAACCATTAGATTAGAAGGTCTAATAATTTTTGCTTTACAATTTCATTTGCATTTTACTTTCATTATAAATTTGAAGTATAGTTTCAATTTGCTTTTCATTTATATTGCTTTGAATCATTTTTTATATTTTCATTTACATCATTTAATGCATACTCTATTTTAGTTTGGCTTTTGTAAATTTCGTTTCTTTAACAATTTAATCTTAGTCTTTATTGATATTCGTTTCCAATTCCTTCCTCATAGTTTTCAAGCAACTCTATTAATTAATTTCGTTTAGTTTCACTTTTGAATCTTTAGTTTTCTTACACTCCATTTCTATCACTATTATTGATCATCATTATTCATGTTCAGATTTTGCCATTTTATTTTCTACCTAATTTATTCCAGTCTTTGATTTACATAATAGTTTACTATGTTTTACAGTTTCATCTTTACCTTTCACTACATATATATCTATTGATAGACGTCTAATAAACTACTGGAAGGTATAGTGTTTCTCATCAAAACTCATTTCAACCGCCCACTTTGGTTTGTTCATATGTTGGAATAAAAAGAGTAAAGTTTTGACCAATAAGCTTATTGTAAAAGATAAGAAAATCGTAAGATGGGAGTGTTAAATTGTAATTTACGTTATTTATATAATTTTTCACAAACATAGTTTCACTATAAGTCTTTAGAAAAAAAAATTTCGATGACATGTCAGATGATGAATATTTTGTCTAGTGAAGTCATACAAATGTAAGCTTCAATTAAGATCATTTGTTGAAAGAGATTGACTTAACAAATTGTGCTTTCATTAGTGGTTTTCAACAGGGTACATCTGATGAAATATAAGCAATTGGACTTCAACACTTCATTATATACTTAGTCAAATAAATATAATTGAAATCTTATTTTAAACTAATCTCTTTAGTTGAAAGGACTCCAATAAACACAACTTTTGTAACTCAATTGAATAACTTGCTTGAAGTTTTTTCTTGTTTAAAATAACAAGTGAATATTTCATAGTCCATGTGTTTGATCAAGCACTAGTTTAAGAACATAATTTAAAATCACTTTGATAAAAACATTTCTCACAAGTAATTTCTTAATAACTCTCATTCTTGTGTTAGAGCAATGATAATATGTAAAGTAAGGAGACAAGATAAAGAGAATACGCACATTAATTTATATTAGTTTGTTTGTCACAACAAACTACATCCAATTCTTGATCAACCAACCAAACTCAACTAAGTAGGTTATAGTTGTGAATCCTCGAAAAATTTAAGTTTGGATTTTATAGTCTTTTGTTTCATTTTTGTTTTCATTTTAGAAGGGGAAAATATAAAAAATATGATTTAGATTTTTATCTTTTTTATTATTCTAGGAAAAATAAAATATATTTTATTTCCGTTCGCTTCTTAAAAACTAAAATAAAATTCATTATTGGTTTCAAGTCTAAATATTATTTTTTTATTTTATTTTTTACGAAAAGAAAAGAATAAAAATAAATTTTTTTATTTTAAAAAATAATAATAAAATATAAAAAAGAAGAGAAAAGCATAAAAATAGAATCTTTAGTTTTTTGAAAATAAAAAATAATAAAATAAAAATAAATATGATGTTAGTTTTACCCTTGTTACCATTTTAGAAAAATATAAAAAATTAAAAAATATGTTTTTATGAAGTTTTTATAAATATTTGAAAAGAAAAGAAAAATTTAAAAGAAAAAGAATAAAAAAGTGGTTTGGTCTTATTTTAAATATAGAAAAGGAAAAAGAAATTTTGTCTATTTCAAATAGTCGGCAGAAAAAAAAAATTTTGATTTAGGGCCTATGCCATTAAGATTTTAAATAAAAGTGATTGAGCTTTTTTTTTTAATTTTCTTTTATTTGGGTTAGTTTTTGTTAAGCACTCCCAGTTTTACTAATTACAACTTGTTTGTATTTTATATTGGGTTAGGCCCATATACTATACTCTTACATCCAAGTTTTCCTACACTCATCTCTTACCAGACGTTTGGGCTTGGGTCTGATATTACCCTCTCTATTATTAGAAACCATGGCCAAATTATTTGATTTAAGGCTACTACACAAATTAATTGAAAATTCATTTGATTGAAAATTAATTGAATATGATTATAGAATTAATTTGAAATTTGAATAAAATGAAATTTAAAAAGGGGAGCTCATTCGTAGGAGTCCGTTTGTGAATTTTAATGGTATTAATTATTCTCCTTAATCATAAATAATTCTCATTAATAAAATTAATTCTTCAGTTTTTCTTAATAAAGAGCATTAATTAAAATTTGCTGACAAAAGGAAATCAATAGTTTAAAAAGGGAATAATTTATATTTTTAAGAAGGGATTATAGATTAAAATTACACTACAAATTTTATTTTACAAAACAAATATACCACATTACACGGACACAACTCTACAGACAGAAAAATTCTACATACATCACATTACAAAAAATACACGAAAAAAATCACACATGAAAATTATACTTTCAAAAGTCATCAAATGTTTAATGGTCGAAAAGGGTCCAGTTTATACATTGAAGAAGTAGATACTTAGAATTACAAAAGAAAAGTGAAAAACTACAAAGAGAATAAAGTTTTGATCTTCAATGGGTATGTTGTTTTCTCTTTTGTAGGAATATGTAGATTGTGGTTATTCTTCTAGGCCTATGTTTGTGTTGTTGACTCTTTGTATGTTAATTTATAATTATATAATTATATCAATGTCAAGTATTAGTCACTTTGCACTATGTATTATTGAAATTGAATATTATAAGAATGTGACTCATACTTGATAATGGCGGATTGCTGCTTTGAGCACATCCCCTTTCCAAGTTGTATCCAATTTTGAAAAGTTGTTGCCTCAAGCACAATTTTGTCGCAACTAGGATCACGACGGGGTGACGACGATCAAATAAAAAATATTGATAAAAGTATTATTAAATAGAGATGAAGTTGTTACCATAGTTTATTATGGAAACCTACGAGAAAACCAAAATGAGAAAATAGTTTGTGAACCAAATTTAGGGTCTGGGAGTTTGTTATGTGTGGGGAAGGTATTAGCACCTCCACAACACCTATTCTAAGATGGTACCTTTAATCAAATAAGTAACATGAGTGTGGTTTTTTCAAGATGTAATCCTTGGTTCTACGTATTTCCATGAAGGAAAATCAGACTTCCGTAGTTCTGTTTAGAAAATTTGGTTGATGATGTTTGGTATTTTAATTTTGAAAATTTTATATTTTTACAAATTTATTTGAAATAAAACATTATTTATTGATTTGTTAAGAAAACAAAGAAAAAAAGTAATGGTAATAATAATAATAATAATAATAATAATAAATAATGGTTTAGAGTATCTGTTGAGTTTAGGGTTCCTGCTTCCCTCATTCATTGAGATTTTGAGTTTTGGAGGGTTTCTTTTAAATGCTTTAATGGTTCTGGTGGAGGTTAAGGTTCCTGTTGAGTGGTCTAATGTTCTTGCTTCCATGATTCACTCAGATTTTGAGTTTTGGAAGGCTTTTTTTGAGTGCTCTGATAGAGGTTTAAGTTCTTATATATGAAGTCCAGATACGGACCCGAGTATAGATATGACACGAACATGGACATACGGATATGGCTAAATTGAAAATTGTAGGACACGAGGACACAAATATATATATATATATATATATAAATATATATATATATATATATATATATATATATATATATATATATATATATATATATATATTTTAAGATCCATTGAATTTAATCATATTATTTCCACTCTTAGAAATTTTTCTTAATTTTAAAACATATCTCCACAAGAATGTTTTGTTTCATCTTTTTTAGAAACTTAATTCATCTTAATTTCTTATATAATAAATAAATTAAATATAATTTAATTATATATTACATAAAAAGTTATATTTAAATATTAAATTAAGAAAATGTAAATTAAAAAAAATACTATTCAAATTTTAAATTTAAATAAAAAATAATAATTTTAAAAAAATATATTATAAAATTATAAAAATATAATTGTTAATATAATTTAATATATTTTTAATATAATTAGCAATATATTTTTTAATATAATTATTAATATAATTTAATATATATTATTATATTAATAATTATTATAAAAACAATTAAGACATATATGATATGAATATTATAATATAATATTATTTAATTATATAATAAACATTTGCTTCTTCCTCGATACCGTAGCTTCTTCCTTCCAGAACCACTTCATTCCCAATACAGCTTCTTCCTTCCAGAACTACTTCATGCTTTGCAGATCTCCATACGTGCCTTCTTTTTTTTTTCTTTTTCTCTTTCCAGTTTTTCTTCCACGTTCTTCACATCTTATTTTTTCTTTCTTTTCAAGTTTTGGTTTGGGATTTAATTTATTTTTGTTTTGGTTTTAACATGGTTTTCATTTCAGTATTTATTGGACCGCGTCCGGCCTAACATACTGTGTCCGACGCCATGTCGCACGCGCTTACAGCGAGTATTGTGTTTGCGGTGCGTCGTACGCGAAGAAGCTGCAGTAAACTGCCGTGTTCGAGCTTCATAGGTTCCTATTGAGTGCTATAATCTTCTTGCTTCCATGATTCAATGAAATATTGAGTTTTGGAGGGTTTCATTTGAATGTTGTGATGGGTTTTGACAGAGGTTAAGGTTCCTGTTGAGTGCCCTAATGTTATTGCTTCCATGATTAACTGAGATTTTAAGTTTTGGATATCTTTTGTTTAGTTTTTTTTTGGATGGAGATTGTGAAAGGAACAACAATCTATTGATTTGGTTGCGAAGTTAAGATAGTGCAAAAAACAACAATCCCTAAACAACAACTCAAATGAAAAAAAAAATTATTTACATTATATTTGTTGCTATTTCATTTAATATTACACAATGTGATCACAAAGCAAACACAACGCAATATGAGTCCTAGGCAGTATGAATCCTACGACAATACAGAGGACAAAAACGTACCAGTTGAAGAATCTTTGTAGTTCTTTTGATCTTTCCATTGTAATTTGATTTGTGTGGAGCACCAGTTGAAGACCAAATTTAGCTTTGAGTTCTTGTAATGAGACTGTGAACTATAATTTTCTGTCTCCTGTGAACAATTTTCTTTAAGTGTTGTAATTCTGTATGTTCTTTTTCATGTGTGTGTCGCTCTATCTCGTGGCTGTAGTGTGTATTGTCTATGATTTGTGTCTATGGGACTGATGTAGGGTACTTAAATTGTAAAGATGCCATTTTCACTTTAATTGTAATTTTCAAATCCTCTCTAATCATACAAATTATTTCTTTTTTTTTAGATTCTTAATTTTTCTTAGTGAATTCCAATTAATATTTCTTAATTAAAAAAATGGGACATTAATTTGATTAATCAAAATTATTTGCATTAAAACAGAATAAGCCAATATTAATAAAAGACTCTAAAATAGACTCTCTAATATCCTCATCAAAGACTCTAAAATAGACTCTGTAATATCCTCAACTTCCTTTTTCACATTTATTTTATTCAAAATTCAAATTAATTTCATTATCAGACTCAATCAATTTTTACTCAAACAAATTTTTATCAATTTTAATTAAATCAAATAACCTGCACACTAATTCTAAAAATAACTAAAGGAGCTTAGTTAAGTGTAAAGCTCATTTTTTCATTTAAACATTAAGAGACTGAGTCATTTTATTTTATTTTTATTTTTTGCAAGCTGTTTAGAAAATGAACTCAATTAAATAAAATCCAAGTCTTCTCTCTTTTTTTTTTAAATGAAAACATATATTTATTATTATTATTATCTTTATTTATATTTATTATATTTATTATTTTATTTAACACAATATTATTATTATTTATTTAAAAAACAAATATAATTACCCTTTCTTCAACAAAAATAAAATAAAACTAAGTTTGTTATTATTACTAATATTATTTTATTTTCTAAAATGCAAATAAATATTTTACTAAAATAATAAAAGGGTGAGAAATTAAATCATATTTTATTATTATAAAAATAGAATATTATAAAATTCAAACTTAAATTCCAAATAATGAAAAAATATATTTTTATTATTTTCTCCTTTATTATGTTTTTTAATTTTTCATTATATATATTTTTTAAAATTTTATTTGCCCAACCGAATTTGGATGTTGACATCACTCTTAAAAATATAAATTATTTCCTTTGCTCACTTTTGATTTTCTTTTGTCAACAAATTAAATAAATAATTTGTCCCATGATTTCTAATAATTTCTAATAATAGAGAGGGTAATGTGAGACTCTAGCCCAAACCTATGATGAGATATGAGTGTAAAAAAACCTCAATGTATGCAATAAATAATAATAATAATAATAATAATAATAATAATAATAGTAATAATAATAATAATAATAATAATGATAATAATAAAAAATAATAATAATAACTAATAGTGATAATAATAATAGGAATAATTGTAATAATAATGACTATAATAATAATATTAATAATAATAGTAATAGTAAGCCGTGATGTTTGGATATTATTAATGGGTAGCTTAAATTAAAATAAGTCACTTCAAGGGTACATCCTTATGGTTTCATGGAGTTATGTTTGGATAAACTTTTTAAAATAATAATTATAACTTATGTATCCGTGTTAAAATAAGTTTTTAGAGTTTATATATCAAACCACTCCAACTAAAAAGTAAATTTTATTTTCATAATTTAAATTTTAAAGTATTCATTTGAAATTTATAATCATTTTTAAATTTTTGATCAAAATGTTGGCAGTGCAACCTGCCTTATGTGGCAATCAAGTTGATTATTAATTAGTACAGAAAATCAACTGACCTTTTTGATAAAAATAAATAAAAATCATATTAAAAAATTTAAAATTAAAGTTATTATTATATAATTTTTAAATTTTAATATTTAAAAAATTAAAAAATTGTATTTGTCATTATTATCTTGTTTTATAAATTTAATTTCTCTAATATTAATATAAAATTAATATTTGCATGAAATTTAAACTAAATTACTAATATATTTTACATATTGTACCTTAATTTCTCTACTTTTAAGTCAATTTTATAAAGTAAATAATACATTTTTCTTTTTTTATAATTTTCATAAAATAGAACAAGTTTTGTGATCCATCTTTTTTGGCATCAACTCATGCAAACTTATTTTTAACCGGTTGACTCAAACAAATCAAGCAAGTCCAACTTTTCATATGAGAAATTTTGCTCCTTCTTTTTATTCTAATTTACTTAATATATTTTTTGTGGTCAATGAAAGATTGGTAGAAAGTAAATACCAAATATTTTATTAGAATTTTCCTTGAAGAATTTGTTGATCATGGATTCTCTTTTCCAAGCAAAGTTTCGTCATTTAATTTATGTTGTGCACTAAATTTAATACAAGACTTTACACTACAAAAAAATTACAAATTACAAACAGAATATTACATACAGATGTAAATTCATATGTAAAATAAACATTACATATGGAATATTACATACGGATGTAATTTTATACATAAAATAGTCATTATGTACAAAATATTACCTACATATATCAATTCGTATGTAAAATATACTTTAAATACTAATATTTACATACGAATTTAATTCCGTATATAAAAACACATTACATACCAATTTTTTTCGTATATAAAGATAATACATATGGATTTGATTTTCTTTTTTCACTTATCAATACTTTATTCCACTCTTTCTACATTTTTACTCACAAAACCCACTCCCTCCAAACCTTACCTCCCAACCTACTGTAGTTTTGATTTCTTTTTTCCCTTATGAATATTTTATTAAACTCTTTCTACATTTCCACTCACGAAACCCACTCTCTCTAAACCTTCCCGCCAATCCTATTACTTCCAAAACCCTCACTGTCCCAAATTGTCATCACCAAAGACTACCGTCAAGCATTACAACGGCGGGTCCGACCAAACCTTGGTCCCCGCCGTCACTTTCTCAACCCAAACAGCCGCTGCCTTCACCGCAAATCACTGCCGCCGTTGCCTTAGTCCTACCTAAACTCACTGGTTGCTCTAGCAAGCACCGTTGCCGCTGCCTTGGTTCGACCTAAACTCACTGGTTGCTCCGGCAAGCACCGCCGCCGCTGCCTTGGTACGTCCTATAATCAATGGTTGTTTCTGCAAGCACCGACGTTGCTGCTTTAACCAAATCTTGGTTGTCGTCGCCTCGCCTGGCCGACCGCAACCGTTGTGCCACTTTTTATAGCCTTCAAACCTATAGTATACCATTATTCTATAAATGTATCACTGGACTGAATCATGCTTTATGTATGATTTATTAATATGGTGTTGGTATGATTGTCTAATTCCTTAAAATTATAGCACAAGAATTGCAATAAACCTTGCTTGATGTCTCTGCTGCCATTTCATATTTTTTGGTATTACTTTGTGATTTGTTGGATATAGTTTTACTTTTTAATGGCTTTGTTAGCATACTTGCACCATGTTAGATATCTATTCAAGTTTGGCACATGTCTATTCAATTATGTTTACACAAATCAAGGTCACCTGGAGACGCTTGTTGGGAGAATCCGAGTGGGAAAACCGGGGAGATCTCACAAAGAATGAGAACTGAGCCAAACCCAGACAAGGGAATGACACCACCTTCAACCCAAAACCTTAAGGCATTGGGTTCTTTCTTATATGTTGCTCAACTTTCATTCCTACTCAATGTGGGACTTAGACTCACACTTGGATACCTAACAATCTCCCCCTCAAGTGAGAGTCCCTTCCACATTGGTACACTCCCCCTCTAGCGGAAGCATTTTCAAACACGAGTACCTTAATCACAAATGACCCTCACTTGTACCGCCGTTTACACACTTAAACGGGACACACTTCCCCGAAACTTTCGTTAGGAAGACTTTCGATACAGGGATTAAACTGCACTCGTATGAGCCGGTCACTGCCATGAACCTTCGGCTCTGATACCACTTGTTGGAAGAATCCGAGGGGGCAAAACCGAGGAGATCTCACAAAGAATGATAACTGACCCAAACCCAGACAAGGGAATGACACCACCTTCAACCCAAAACCTTAAGGCATTGGGTTTGTGGGTCTTCTTTCTTATATGTTGCTCAACTTTCTCATTCCTACTCAATATGGGACTTAGACTCACACTTGGATACCTAACAATAACCTGAACATGAAGAAATGATAAAAATAAATTTTCACTCCAAAGCCTCACATACGTTATAAAAAATGTTTATGATTGCACGAAAAAATGAAAAGAAGCCAACTTAGATGTTTGATTCGGTGTGGGAGTCATTGTTATCAAAGTGGAATTTTGTTACCTATCGGGCAAAGTGTTCACAAGCTCAACAAAATCGAAGGTCTGAAATAGATGACAGTTTACATACAGGTGACTCTATTAGTAGATATGAGCATGCAATTCGCATGGTAAGTATACTAAACATAACTAGTTTTTATTTTTTTTTATAACATGTTGTGGTAATCATGTGCTTTGTAGGAGGAAAAAATGCATCGACCACCACATATTGATGAAGTTTTTAAGCAAACTCATGTATGAAAAAGTAGTGGTGAATTTGTGGATGAACGATCTAAGAGAACATATGTAAGTCTGTTATCTTGATGTTATTTACTGCATATATGACTTAATTTATATTTTTAAATAATAGGAGGACTTTGAGAAAAAATATTCTGAAGCTAGATCAAAGGTTACATCCTGTGGTGGAGGATCACAATCATCCTCTATAGACCCTGCAGAGAAAGAAAGAATAAGGACTGAAAGTTGGATTAGTGTTGCAGGAGGAAAGAAAGAAGGTCGCATCTATGGGATTGGCCAGGTCACCTACACTTTTAACTGTGCATATAAACTCACATTGCCCCATCCTTCAAGTGTCTCTTCTGATTCACAAGAAAGTGTCCAACTAAAACAAGTTCAATCACTTGTTAAGTTCGTCCAGACATTACTTCCACCTGATGCACGGACTGCATTTCAACAAGAACAAGAGCAACACCAATCCAAACAACATCAACAAGGATCACAACAAAACCAAGACCAAGATGAAGATGAATATGAAGATCAAGATCATCACAACTCTAGTTATTAGACACTTGGTTTTCATTTTAGACTTTTGCACAATGTTAGTATTAGACTTAAATTACTTTTCGTTAGAATTTTATTTTGCATTATATGTTTTTAAAATGTTATAATGGACTATGTATTGTACCTTTTGCATTATGTGTCTAACTCATCATTTGGATGATAAGTGTTTGAAACTTAATTATTATATTTTAGCACTTTAGTTAGCTTTTGATTTTGAATGTTAACACTTCATTAATAAGTTGTTAAAACTTTATTTTGGACCATAATTTTAAATCTTACTTACAAGCACATACAAATTTGTATTATTAGTTATATATATTTTTAATATATAATGAATTATATAACAGAAATAGAATTACATACAGAATTATCCGTATGTAAGTTACATACGAAAATATTTGTATGTAAGTTACATATGGATATTTCCATATGTAAGTTACATATGGATAATTTTGTATGTAAGTTACATACGAATAATTTCGTATGTAGCTTATATACGAATAATTTTGTATGTAAGTTACATACGAAAATAATTTCGTATGTAAGTTATCTACACCCCATTTATATATGGATTATTTTTTGTATGTAATTCGTCGGAAATATCAATTTACATACGGATTTTGGGTGTTACATACGGATTTTTTTCGTATGTAAAATGCTTTTTTTTTTTGTAGTGTTAATCAATACAATTTCAATCTATTTATTTACTTGTTTAATATTTAATCTATATTTCATCTTATTACACTAACATGACATTTTACATTTTTTTTCAGAGAAAAGTGTTAATGGGACATTTTACTACATGCTTAATATTTAAAGTCAATGCCAAGTTAATAGATAGAACAAAGTGACCAACTATCATGCAAAATAGTAATATATCATTGGAAGAATTATTAAGCTTCGCCAAAATTTCAAAGGCAAGTAAATTGGCAAATCTAATTTATGAAATTAATGAATATTTAATTATAAAATATATAATACATTTGTATTGACAAACGACAAATTGTGCTTTCATTTATGAAATTAGTGAACATTTAATTATAGAATAAATAATGTATGCATTGAAAGTGTAAATATTTTTTTATAATTATTTATTAAAATTCATTTTGTGTAATAAATTTGCTTAAATTTTAACAACTAACTTAGAGATTCCTTAAAAAAAAAAACTCTCATAAATAACATACTAAAAGTTATTTATGATTGATTGATAATGTAAAAACTCTTACACTAAAAGTGCTTATTAAAGTCTTAATTATACAATAATCAACACTTTTTTTTCTAGTAAAAAAAAATTCCATAAGTTCTTTCCTTTGGAAACCATAATGTAAATAACCTTCAACACATCAAACTACAAAAAGTTTATCATCATTTACCATGCTTGGAAGACAAACTTTACCACCAACCTGAGCCTTTTTATGACATTCAGAATTTAGAGGGCATGCTAACCCACTCCTTACACTTCCTTCCAATACAATAAATGTAGAACATTGTAGGTACATAGAGAACCACATTGAACCTATAATGGTGTGTGAAATTAATTACATAGCATTTAAAATATTAGCAATACCACCCAAAATTATGCTATTACTAGTTATTTTGCTTTACAAAATAAAAGTGTCTAGATATTAATTTTTGTTGTTGCAAAATATTTATGAAAAATCGTTACCAAAGAAATATATTCGGAAGTAAATCAATTTGTATTATTAAAACTTTCTTGTATCTCTTTCGTCTATTGCATAATGAGTGTTCGAGTAAGAAAATTTATTTTGAGTGTAACAAGTTCCCCTTTTTCTTCTTCAAATATCACATTCTTGTTCTAACATGGCACATTCACCAAACAATTTCCCACAATGCCACATATCCCCACCTCGACTTCTTTGGGAAGTCTTCTATATCCCATTTGAGAAGATGAACCTTTTAGTTGGACTTCTCAATGGTTTTTTCATTTATTATTGTTTTAATTTTAAAGTATTTAATTTTGAAACTAATTATTATATTTTTATATTTAGAAAACATTGTATTTTCAAAATTAAATGATTGATAATTCGTTAAAAAATAATTAAAATACATTAAGATTTCAATATTCATTTATAAAAAAAATGATAAATATAAGATCTCATCCATTCGTACATGCATTTTCATTCAAAAATAAATGACAAATAGAGTCTCATGCATTCTCATATGCATTTCCATTCAAACAAAAATGAAAAAATATTGCATACATTCATGTATTCATACATGCATCATTCAAAATCTATTTCGGCGTTCGCCCGATGTTCGCCTACAAATTTCAAACCTTTTTCTCAAACAGTAACCCTCTCCTCGGGATTGGTCAAACCTTTTTCTCAAATCTTTTTTAAATAGTGACCCTCGCCTCGAGATTGGTCAAAATTTTTTTTCAAATCTTTCTCAAATAGTGACCTCGCCTCAAGATTGGTCAAACCTTTTTCAAATATTGACCCTTACCTCGTGATTGGTTAAACCTTTTCTCAAATCTCTTTCAAAAAAAGGACCCTCTCTTCGGGATTGGTCAAACCTTTTTTGAAATCTTCCTCAAATAGGACCATCTGCAAAGAATCTCATATTTTTCAGCATGTGACGGTGCATGACCCTCTACTTTGTAATGGTCTCGACCTCACTTTTACTTTTCAGCACGTGACGGTACGTGACCCTCTACTTTGTAATGGTCTCGACCTCACTTTTACTTTTCAGCACGTTATGGTGCACGACCCTCTACTTTGTAATTGTCTCGACCTCACTTTTACATTTTACACGTGATGGTGCGTGACCCTCTACTTTGTAATAGTCTCAACCTCACTTTTACTTTTGGCACGTGATGGTGCGTGGTCCTCTACTATGTAATGGTCTCAACCTCAATTTTACTTTTCAGCACGTGACGGTGCATGACTCCCTACTATGTAATGATCTTGACCTCACTTTTACTTTTTGCATGTGATGGTGCGTGGCTTTTTTGACATTGTCAAGGTCTAGATCTCACTTTCTCCTTTTTTTTCTTTCAAACGGTGACCTTTCCTTTGGGATGATCTAGATGCTTGAATTTTTTTTTCTTTTTCAAGCCGAATGAAATTTGTGTTTTCGTCATTACTTGACTTTTACTCTGATAATATGAAAATTTTAATTTTCAAATTATCCGGTAAAATTTAAGTAAAGAGGGACAGCTGTCAACAACCAATTTATTTTGGGTGAAAAATAAATGTTTCTGATAATTTTTTTTAAAAAAATTATCATTTATTTTCTAATTAGAATTTTCATTATTTTGTTCTAAAATATATATATGATTTGGGTTTTCTATTGTTTTAATCTTTTTTATTTAAAAAAAAGAAAAAAAATAAAGACATTGTTTACATTTTTATTTACTTTATCATTTTATAAAGAAAAAGTAAAAAATAGAGAATGAAAAGTTTATAAAAAATAAAAAAAGAGAAAGAGAAGACTAAACTCTCAGATAATAAGCCTAATTTTTTCATCATGTCTCACAAACACCATCATCCACCATGGGACTCATTTGTGTAACAAATTTGTTTTTTACCTGAAAATGTTTTTGGATTTGAAGGACGATTCACTGAGCAATTCGGTTAGAGGAAAAATATCCTTTGCCTCCACTACTCTGCTCAACGTCACAAAGGCCAAAAGAAAAGCAATGTTCCTGTCTAGACTAGACAAAAGTTGTCATGCCCCTACAAATGGAAGGGGGTCTGTGCCCTTCGTCCACAGGACAACTTTGGACCTCATCCCTGTACATGCCAACCTTGTACGCCGCATTGTAAAAGTAAACTTTGTCGTCGACATGACACGTCACTGTCGCCGAGCCATCTGCTGTGTCTCGCGCCGCTCTGTGCCTTCCACACATTCACCACTCTACTACCAAGTTCAAGAACCCTAATGCATTTTGGTCAAAGGTAAATTAAAAAAGAAAAAGAGATGATGTCTGGGCCTAAGTTGTTGGCCCAACATTTTGCTCCTTAGACACTCACTTTTTATATATACCTACGTTATTTTGAAAAACAAAAAACTAGACCTTCTAACGTTGGCCCATTGCCTTTTTCTTCCACACCCTTTACTTTATACATACACCACTAGACTCTTGTATTTCACCCACATTTGTGTTACCTATTTTGCAATAAATAAGAAAAATTCTTCACACTAATCTTGTCCCTGTTTATTTTTATTATTATTTAAAATGTTTTCACTATATTTTTTAAAATAAATCTCGATAAAATATCTAAATGATCGTATATGTCATACGATATTTGATTCAAACAAATTTGTCTATTTTTGCTTGGATAATCGACGAATCATATGCATCAAGGATATCCAAAATAAAATTTTCAAAAATATAAAAAAATATAAAATTAATAAATTAATAAAATATCAAACATCCTCACAAACAAATTTTCTAAAAAGAGCTACGAAATCCTGATTTTTCATCCCTGATGGAAATACGTAGGAGCAAGGTCAAATCCTAATTTCAACTTGTTGTTTGCGCGTTTAACCTGTTGTTTTGAGTATTCTCTACATTCTAATCATAGTTTAATAAAAATACTGATTCATAATTTCCAAGTTTTCAAAAAGAGTTAATAGCTCAATTCACCCCTCTCTTGAACTTTGGCCATTATATTTTTCAATAATTGTTGTCAAAGCGAGTTCTTGAAAGTTATCCAACTTGATCCTAAATGGCCGAAAATAATCTTCCTTTTGGTGAGGGTGCATCGATTGATAAGTCACCTATGTTTTATGGGTTGAACTATGAATTTTGGAAAGTAAGAATGAGGACTTTTATTGAATCTATTGATTGCGGTGTTTGGGATTCTAATGTTAATAGACTGTATGTGCCTAAATTGCTTGTTGATAACGTGTATGTTGATAAACCTTGGTGTGATTGGACTAATGAAGAAATTAAGAAAGCTCAGTATGATAGCGTTGCTAGAAACATAATAATCTCATCGCTTAATCTTGATGAAATTTTCAGGGTCTCACAGTGTACATCAGTTAAAGAGATGTGGGACATCCTAGAAGTTACACATGAGGGAATGAGTGACATTAAAAGAGCAAGAAAGCATGCTTTGATATAAGAATATGAGCTATACAGAATGAAGTCAGGGGAGACAATAACGAAAGTAAAGAAGCGATTCACCCATATTGTTAATCACTTGATATGTCTGGGAAAGGTATTTAAGAAGGAGGAGCTCAACATCAAAATTCTGAAGTATTCGAACAAAAGTTGGCAACCGAAGGTCATTGCTATTTCAGAGACACGAGATGTCACTACCTTGACCACTACTTCATTGTTCGATAAGCTTAGAGAGTATGAACTAGATATGAACATACTTAATGAGCAAGAACAAGGAGAAAGAAAACAGAAAGGAATAGCTCTGAAGTCTGCTGTACAGAAAGAGGACAGTGAAGATGAATGGTCAAGCAGCTGCAGTGAATTTGAGACTTAGACACTGCTTACAAGGAAATTTAGCAAGTTCTTGAATAAAAAGGGAAAAAATAAATATCAACCATAAAAAAGGTATACTAAAAAGGTTGATAATTCATCTAATTACACTTGCTTTGGTTGTGTTAACCAGGGACACATAAAGATGGAGTGTTCAAATCAAACACTTGAGGAGAAAGCCCCAGAGAAGAAATTTGCAAAGAAAAAGAAGCAGAGAAAGGCGTACATTGCATGGGTAGAAAATGACACTTCTTCCAGCTCTTCAACAAATAAGAAAGAAGAGGCAAATCTCTGTATGATGGCGGGGCAAGACACGAAAGTAGTGTGAGTTCTAACATATCCTTTACACATAAAAATTATAGCACATTGTTAAATGCCTTTAAGGAAACTCATGAGGAGGATAACTATTTGGCTCTTTCCAATAATAGACTCAAGGATTTAAACAGTAGGTTGGAGAATAAAGTGAAACAATTAGAAGAAGAACTTTTGAACTTGAAAACCGATTTTGAAAGTCATGAAATGATTTATAATAGTTCTTCTTGTAATTGCTCAAATGTTGCTAAAGAATCCAACTGTGAAAATTGTGAAATTTTCCAAGGAAAGGTGAACTATTTGTTTAAAATAGTTTCTAAACTTTCCATGGTGTCACAATCGAGATCACGACTGGAACGACAATCTAAAGTGTAATTAAAAATAAGTTTAAAAAATAAAAAAAGAAGTAGTCACCATAGTTTATTGTGGAAAACTATGGAAAAAATCAAAAATAGGATAAGGCAAGTCTATAAAACCAGATTTAGGGTCTGGGAGTTGGTTACGTGTGGGGAATGTATTAGCACCCCCACAACGCCCGTCCTAAAACAGTAATTTTAATTAAAGAAGTAAAATGAGTGTAGTTTTTTGAATGTTTACCTTTTCCTTTTTTATGTATATATGGTTGTGTATTTATTGTTGCTAGAGTATTGAACCCTAGGATAGACGACATGTTATATATTTGCCCGGAAACTTTTTCTGGCTGTTTTGCATGTGGAAGGTTGTATGCATAATTCTCCCATCACACATACTTCATAATTGCATATCATGAGTGAGACCTTATAGTCGGGTCTGAGAAAGCTTAGAAATAAAAAGTGATTGTGTAGCAATACTAACGGGATGTACTTCCTTTCTCAGTTTTTGCGAGAACCCCAGCTAGAATATGTTCTCTTCATTTGTACATCCATTACATGTTGTTTACTAGCTATTATGGATAATATAATGGAGTGAGCCATAGCTCTAGTGGCCTTATAACTTTAAGGATTAGGAGTCATCCCATGTGAGTATGCATTTAAAAGCTTATACCTTAAGCACCACTGTGCTAAATCTGATTTAGGGCACAAAGGGAGAATTTTGCATTGCTCTTCCCCTTACCATTTGCTTGTGCATACTAATAAGTGTATCACATTTACATCCACATATCATGAATAAGTACCTCTTGGGGTACAAACATGCATTGTTTCTCATTATGTTTAGGTCATGTTAGTTATGTTGTCAGTTGCATATCATGTTACTCAACATTGTATATATAAACATGCATTCACATTTTATCTTTATTCATACATTCATGTTAGCATGTATATAATCTTTGATTTCATAAATTTTTGCATTATCATTTTGCATCATGCATAACATTCATCCATAAGTTGTCACATTCATACATTAGTTGGTTTGGCGTTCAACATACATGCATCACACATTTAAACATGCAACATAGATTTAGACATGCATCAAACGTTAAAACATGCATCATAGATTTAGACATGCATAAAACTTTAAACTTGCATCATACATTTAGCATTGCATCATACATCTTGACATGTATCCATATTTCATTCTACGACATTTTTTTTCCTTCGAAAGAATTTTGAAAATATATTTAAAAAAATTGCATTACAAATAATTCAAGGCAAAAAAAGTGAAGAAAAATAAAAAGAAAAAAATAGAAAAATAATAATAACAAAATAAAAACAAAAAACATAATAAAAATAAAAATAAAATAAAAAATTTAAGAAAAATTTAACGTAACTTCACACTCAATCTCAGCTTTCCTCCAAAAATAAATAAAAAAAAAACTATTTTCTTCCTTTGTATTTACACTTTTGTTTCGTTGTATGGAAAAAATAAACATTTTTAAAATCACAAGAGTTTCACTTATTTAATTAAAGGTAGCATCTTAAGATGGACATTGTGGGGTGCTAATACCTTCCTCACACGTAAACGACTCCCGAACTTAAATCTGATTTTTGTAGACTTACCTTATCCTCTTTTCGAGTTTTCTATAGTTTTTCATAATAAACTATGGTGACAACTTCTTTTTCTAATTTTTCAAACTTATTTTTATCTTCTCTTTGGATCTCTGTCCCAGTCACGATTCCGGTTGTGACAAACATTTTTGAGAGTCAGGACAATTTTATTGAATAAGTAAAACTGATGTGTGGTTTTCTGAATGTTTGTCTTTTCTTTTTATTTTGCATATATGGTTGTGTATTTATTGTTGTTGGAATATTGAGCCCTAGGGTAAACGAAATTTTATATATATATATATATATATATATATATATATATATGCTTGGAAACTTTTCTAGCTGTTTTGCAGGTGGGGAGTTGTATGCGTAATTCTCCCATCACCCACACTTCACGATTGAATATCATGAGTGAGGCCCTATACCCAGGTCTAAGAAAGCTTAGAAATAGAAAGGGATTGTGTAGCAATACTAACAGGATGTACTCCCTTCCTCAGTTTTTGCGAGAACCCCACCTAAAGTTTGTTCTCTTCATTTGTACATCCATTGCAAGTTGTTTATCGGCTGGTATGGATAATACAGTGGAGTAAGCCATAACTCTAGTGGCCTTATAACCTTAAGGATTAGGAGTCATCCCATGTGAGTATGCATTTACAAGCCTAGACCTTAAGCGCCACTATGCTAAACCTGATTGAGGGCACAAAGGGAGAATTTTGCATTCCTCTTCCCCTTACCATTTGCTTGTTCATACTAATAAGTGTATCACATTTACATTCATATATCATGAATAAATACCTCTTGGGGTACAAACATGCATTGTTTCTCATTATGTTTAGGTCATGTCAATTATGTTGTCAGTTGCATATCATGTTACTCAACATTGTATATATAAACATGCATTCACATTTTATATTTATTCATACATTCATGGTAACGTGTATATAATCTTTGATTTCATAAATTTTTGCATTATCATTTTGCATCATGCACAACATTCATTCATAAGTTGTCATATGCACATTTAAACATGCAACATAGATTTAGACATGCACCAAACGTTAAAACATGCGTAATAAATTTAGATATGCATCAAACGTTAAAACATGCATCATACATTTAAACATGCATCAAACTTTGAACATGCATCATACATTTAGCATTATATCATACATCTTGACATGCATCCATATTTCATTCCAAAAACATTTTTTTTCCTTTGAAGGAATTTTGAAAATATTTTTTTAAAAATTGCATTGTAAAAATTCATGGCAAAAAAAAAGAATAAAAATAAAAAGAAAAAAAATAGAAAAATAATAAAAACAAAATAAAAACATAAAAAAATAAAAATAAAAATAAAAATAAAATAGAAGGAAAATTCAATGTAACTTCACACTCAATCTCAACTTCCTCCTAAA
>Ga0209489_101902_pt1 | contig 42877 bp, 15 predicted proteins | sample SiratrowhiteBW_FD_187527 | JGI IMG/M metagenome (GOLD analysis project Ga0209489, IMG submission 187527) | Root nodule microbial communities of legume samples collected from California, USA - Siratro white BW (SPAdes) (version 2) | ecosystem: Host-associated > Plants > Roots > Nodule | place... | reverse complement strand
TTTATTTTTTTTTTTTTTTCATTCTGGTGTACGTTTTCACATTCATGTCTAAAATAAAAATGAGCAAATTCTGTCAGTTAAATAAGATTTCAAATTAATGAATCTTTCCACCTACACATGATTTCAGATCAAATATAAGTGACATGCTGACTATTTGAATTAAAGACATTAATTAAAATGGTTTTTCTCACTGTAATCATCTTTTTAATTATTTAGTTTTTATAATATGAAAAATAATTGATATTCTAATGGTTAGAGTGTCAGTTCATTTTGTCTTTCTGATAACTGAAAGCGTTAATGGTAGTGATATGCAACTACAACTTGATCCACTTATTGTCACTGAATAGTTAATATTATATTATTAAATATTATTTTTTATTTATAAAAGTTATTATATTATTATTATTATAATAATTGCTATTGTTGTTATATTTTAATTAAATTTGTTACAATATTACCATTATTATTATTTCTTAGAAAATAATCATTATATTATTATTATTATCCCTAAATATTATTATTATTATTTTAATTTAATTTGTATGAATTTAATTATAATTATTATTTCAATAATTATTATTATTATCATTTAAATTAAATTAATATAATTTTAATTAAAATTATTCTTCTTCTTATTATTATAAATTATATTATTTCGTTTTAATTTAAAATAAATTTGTATGCTTTAATTTTTTTTGTTAAGGTTTTGTTGATTATTATTATGTAATTATTATTATTATTAATTTTTTGTTAATTGTTAAACCCAACATACATAGTGTTATAATTAAAAAATGATTGTATAAAGAGAAACATTTTAACTAATGTTTTTAATTAAAATAGTTAGCATGTCATTTATATTTGACTAGTTTGAAATCATGATAGGTAGAAGAATTCATTAATTTAAAATCCTATCTAACTGGTAGAATTTGCCCATTTTACTAAATAATTTTGGACATTAATGTGAAAAATTACACCAAAGTGAATATGATCACTTGTGTCTTACCTAATAACACTATTATTGTTAGTTAAAAATAATCATTTTCTATATAATATTGTTTATTATTTATGAAGTATTTATAAAATATTTATTTGTTATAACTATTTTCAATGAAATATTTAATTATTGTTCTCCATTTTAAATTTTCAATATATACAAAAAAGGGTATTTTTTCCTAAGCAAATATACTAGTTCATATAAAAGATATGTTACATTAAAGGTCTTTTCAAGCTCCTTTATTGTAGTTGTATACATGAAAAACAGTTCTAGATTACAATTTTCAAACAAGTTAGAAAAACACTATTATTTAAAAAATGTTTTTTTATGTTTATAACTAATCACAATTTATCTTCTACTAATATAATAATTTCATTTTAATAAAAACAACTTTCTTTAGTACAGCAAAGGACTATTTAAGTTAAACCATGAAGCATTTATTTATTTGTCTAAAAATATGTTATGCAGTTTAGATCCATGAGTACAAGAGTAGGATTTCTTGAGAAAATGACTTTGGTTTGTGTAAACTACTAAAATGTCCTAATATCTCCCATGGAATAAAAATAAGTTTATTCCTCCCCTTCTCTAAACTGTCATGAGGATGGGTTCATGGGTATCTCCAGTTCAATTTGTCTGCAGGCTATATAACATTATATGACTTCAGATAAATCTTTTTACATGTTTAGCTGTGTTAAATCCTATAAATTCTCATAGCCCAAGTTTACTAAAAATGTGTTACAAATGATGTTAGGTATAGTAAATTTATTCTGTTTCTTTTTATTTCACTAAATTCAAAAGATAATTTGAGAGTATTTGAAATATGAAACTTGTTTAAAGCAGTTTGTAGTGAATCGTGAATTCACATATATCACTAGATAGATCAGAGTCATGGCAAACATGCACCAACAATGTTGGAACACTAAATGAACAGTTACACACTGAATGAATGAATGTGATTTTCTCTCCAACGTTCTCACTTACCTTCCAAATCTTTTTTCAACTAAGAATTTCCTCGGTGAGATGAACTAATTCCGAAAATAAGGGATAACGCAATCTATCTTCCCACTTTTCGCTACTACATCTCTTTGCACGACAACCTTTTCAACGTGTTCTTAATTTTACTCTGCACATGAAACAAAAACACAGTGAAACACAACATCGTAGGTAAGAGGAAACAGTGAATGCAAATGGTAAATATGATGTTACCAAAAAGGGGAATGCATTTAGGGTTCTTTGTTTGGATGAGAATTCTTCATTTCTGCACATTTTGGTTGAGGAGGAGCGCCACCAGATCGTGTACCCTCCAACTGAATTTCCAAAATTCTATTTTTTTTTTCTTAATTCCCTGAATTGGCACTTGAAGAAACAAAAGGGAGAAACACGATTAATTATTATTATTATTACCTTGGTTTTAGTTTTGGGCAATGGAACCTTATGGCATGCTTCATTTCTGAGCTCCCGAGAGTAAGCGAGAAGAAGAGCACGACGATCATGGCCAATGCCACGTGGCTTTGTTTTGTTGGTGGGATCTTCTGATACTCTTCTTCTGAACCCACTTCTCACTGCTTCCTTGTACAGTGTGATCACCACCCCATTTGTGTTGTTAGGGTTTCTCTTCGCACTCCCATTCTCTTCGTTCCTCTCTCTTCTTTCATCTGACGCTAATGCCATGAAATGGATTATCACAAAAATGTACCAAAAAACATCTATTCAAAGAGAATAGTCCTATCAATTCATCTATTTGTTCAAGAGATTCATTAGTATCTGGTGGTCAACGAAAAAAATAAAATCACAGCATATTGAAGTTTTTTTTATTGGCAGCGATTTTGGAGTTAAGTCTTGCCAAAACTGGATTTTTGAATTAAAAGATGTACCATACGAATTAAGATTACCATTAATGGAGTACGTTCACAACAAATAGTTGGAAGTAATTCTTTAACTTTGTAAAATATACGATTTCAGTTTTTTTTTTTCTGTTAATTTGTGAGAAATAAAAAAGTTGAAACACTGACTTTGTCAAATTGAAAATACAATAATTAAATAAAGTCTTTTTTTTTGGAAGATGTAGGAATTAAATACACAACCCAAATCTGGCCATATTTACGTTTTGCTTTGTGTTGGTTATTCTATCCGTTAAAGTGTCATTTCTTTTGCAGCCCCATGATTTTAATCTAAACCCTTATGAGTTGCTGAAATGACCTATATATCCTTAATAAAATATATGTTAAAGCTAGATTCACTCTTTATCAGAACTCTTTGTCGTGATAGGAATTAACTTGGTCTCTTAATATTCTGTGCGACAAATTTCATAATATTATTCATTTCATCAGATATTTTGTTTCAAAACTGGGATTCTATTGCTATATTTAACAATTATTATTGAAATATTTGAACACAAAGCAATGTAATACTTGATAATGTACTATAATTACATGTTGTAAGTATTAACTTAGAAAATAAAATAAAATTTAAAAATATTTTTTAAACTTTTATTTCTTAATTACACTCAATTTTATATTTTAAACTGTGAAATTTAAAAGTTAATATTTATATTTTGGATTGTTGAATCTAAAGTGTAAAACTAAAAAACTAAATTTAAATTTGAAAATACACGATTCAGAAATCATAATTTTTATTTCCCATTATATAACTCAGAATAGTAAACTTAGAAAAAAGCTATTTAACATTTTGAATTATTTAATCAGGACGCATCCGGAATTAAATTGAACTCGTAAACTAGAGAAAATGATAATGAAAGAAAAGCTTACCACCAAGCAGCACACTTCCGATGCAGCAATCCAGTTTAACAACCACCACCATGCATATCAAAACTTTCACAGTGAGTATGAACACTCCAATCAGCCAACACCAACACAATGAATAAATCCATAGGTAATTTAAGTAAGTTGAGAATTTTAAATTTATGGGAGTGCAGATTGAAAATATGGGAGTATAGAAAGAAAGGCCCTCTTTGTTGGATTGTTTCTCTCCTTGTGAGGCTCAAACTCATTATGTTTTGGTGTCTCTATGACACATGACAAAGTGTCTGTAACCGTGTGCTGAGAGCTTTGGTGTGTGTGGAGAAGTGTGTGAGCAACCGCTTTGAAGAAAATAGGGAGAGGTAATTCGTAGCTACTTCCTATAGCAACCTGTGTTAGTTGTTTTGAAGATCCAACGGTGAAACCTTGTCCGATCGAGCTGCAATTTTTATTGAAGATTCCCCACTTATATTTCTTCAATTTGGACGGTGTGATTGTCTACTGGAGGTCTGTAGAATTGTCAGGAATTTTGTGAAGAGCTGCTGTCCGCAGCAAGTTCCTGTTACCGTCAGTCTTGGTTGTTTCGGAAATCCAACCATGAAATCTTCTCCAATTGCTCTGAAATTTTACTCAAGTTTTATCACTCACAGTTAGTTGTTTTGGACGGTCGGATTTGAGACCGGAGTTGTAATTTGTTTCCAGAAAATTCGTGAATGTTGTCTATTTTTCTGGTGACGAGATTCTTGAACTCTTCCTTTATTAATTTTAATTTGTTGATATTTTTGGACCATTGTTGGTGACCGTTTTGAGGATTAGGAAGAGTTGTATTGATATGCTCTGTGATTAATTTTGTGAGGCTCATTGTACATTTGTTTTGGTATTAGTGGAGTATTTACCGTCCTATGGGTATTTTGATATCTATTGAGAGGTTTTTTCCACGTTAATTATTGGTGTTGATTGATTCTTCTGTTTTCGACTGCATATTGGTTTTGTTTGGATTGATTGATTGCGTTCAAGGTGTTTCCATATTGTTATGATAAAAGTGAATCTTATTGCTTCCACTACCTAACTCCCATCACTGTTATAGTTCGTTTAGCCCATCAACATAGACGATGTAGACTGATTCTTCCTGCACTTCCATATTGTCTTCTTACACCTTCATAATTTTGAATATTTCCATTTTATCCATGAGGAAAAGACAAAAATATCCTTATAGTTGAACGACTAGGTTAAAGGCAGAGGAGAACACGAAGGTGTTGATCTCGTGCTCAGTTCACGTTTATGGAGGTATAAGTTTGGGGCAATCAAAGGTAGAGGGAGAGGGATTGTAGAGGTGGAAGAACATTGTGCTGGAGGCTGTAGTTGCTAAGGGGGAGGGATTTGAGAGCTTCTTCGTTTGTCGTCAACGGTAACTGTGTTTCAAATTTTTTCTCTTCGTGGATTGTCCAATCCACAATGATAGTATTTTTTTTAATGAATTACGGATTACACAAACCGCAATGCAATTAAAAAAAATATCATTGCAGATTGTATAACCTGTAATTATTTTTTCTACGCCTTCATTATTACGGGTCTTCATTATTGCGGGTTGTACAAACCGCAATTGAATTTTTTTTTTCAATGAATTGCGGATTGTACAATCTGCAAGTCTGAAAATTATGATTTCAGACTTACGGGTTGTACCACCTGCAATTCATTTAAAATCTTTTTTATTATTACGGGTTGTACTATCTACAATTCAAATATTTTTTTTTTCAAATAGGTTACTGGTTATACAATCCGCAATATAATTAAATTTTTTTTATTATTGTGGATTGTACAACTTGCAATTCATTTAAAAAATAAGATGCTGAGTGAAAAAGGTGAAAAATAGAATTGAAATAAAAAAAATTAAAAAAGTAAAATTATAAATTCCCATTTAATATGTAGGTACCAAGAAGACAGTATGGAAGTAGAAGAAGAATTTGTCGATGATGTAAAGCTCCCAAACTCATTACAGTCCAACAAACTTATAAACATTAAAAAAAGAAAAAACAATACCTCAATTTATACAACAAGTGCATTTATTGATTAAGTTTTAAGTATTTTATAAATCTAAATATTTTTAATTGAGTTTTTTAAAATATTTTATTACGTTAAGTGTTTAAAATATTTGTTGATTTCATCCAAATATCATGTTGTTTGATTTTGTTATTAATGAGATAGCACAAGTGTTTTGTCTTTTAGTTTTAGTTTCTAATTCTTTGATCAATTGCTCTTCCCCCTTCAGTTTTCCCTAATTTGTTGGTCAATTTGTTGTTAAAGAAAGAATGAAAAAGTTGATTCACGATTTAAAGAAAATTAAATTAAAGAGAAAAAGGCATATTGATAGGTAAGTTGGAGCTGAGAAGAAGACAAAATAACGATTATGTCATCTTATTGACTGCAAAAGTTTAATATTTAGACAAAGATTAAAAAAATATATTTTGAACGCTTATTATAACAATTTTTTAATAAAAAATTAATTAAAAAATCCAAATTTATAAAGTGATTAAATTAATTTCAAACATGTTTTTTTCAGACTCGTATTTTTCTATTTACATTTAAGAAAAAAATACGTGATTTTATACAAAAAATACGTGATTTTATACAACAGCTCATTGTTAAAAATCTACTCCCTAGTAAGTCTTACTGAAATCTGTGTGAAACTTCTAAATTTAAAATACCTGTTTCCAACCAACATTAAAAATGCTTGCTTGCTCTATTTGATTAAGAAGTATGAAATTAAAAAATAAAAATAAAGTTTGTTGTTGTATATTCTAGTAGCAACTTGGTTTCAACTAGGTTAGCAGGTACCTCTGTGAAGCTCTTTCATACTTTCTTCTCAGCTTCAACTTTCTTATAAAATAACATCCTAAGACGAATCCACTAGAAGCAACGGAAAGGTTATACAATCACCAGAGATATTTGCAATGGGTTTTAAAAAATATTTTATTATCTTCCTTCACGAAACTTATATTAAGATTATTAATTAATTGAAATAGTCTTATATTGATAAATTAATTAATTCACGTGTACGTGACAATAACACATCATGCAAAGATACCAGTGGGAGATATACATATAATAAACGGTAGCCTGAACCTCGAAAGTGAAGCCCATGATATAATTTTATGTCGACTAATTAAGTTTCTAGCTTTTAATTAAGAACGCAGAGGGAAAAAGTAGGAGAGACATTGATTAACAAGAAAACGACAAAATACAATAATTAGCTTGTTATTATATATATTGACTATAATTTTTAAACAATGAATTAGTGCCCTTTTTATTTATATAATTCTCACTTGATTAATTTTTAACTAACCTCGCTTTTCATTACCTCACTTTAATTTTTTAACTGGAGACACTTTGGACGAATAAAGATTCTAAGATTTATGACATTGACATATGGATAAGGTATAGCAAATCTGAAATTTGCAAATTTTTTCCTTTTTTTTTCTTTTTTCCTACCCTAGTTAAATTTAATACGGTGTTTCCGCAGATAATTTTATATTTTTTAGAAAATTTAAAATATTGAAGTTAAATTAATATAATTTTAAGTTATTTAACTTTTAAATATTTTTATTTATAAGGAAATTTAAATTTATTAAATTTTATTCTTTTTCTATTTGGATAGAATATTTTAACTACTACTAAATACAAAATATATTACTTCAACCTTGCACCTTTTCACAAAAGAAAAATCGCAGTAAACTTTAACAAAAAGAAAGGTTAACATGTAAAAAAAAAAAAAAATAGTGTTGTTGAGGAAATACAGGAAAACATCAAATGATAAATAGTTTTGGCTTTTATGAACGGATTAATAATCTTCACAATGTTACTTAGAAAACAATTCGTATCATTGTTGACTAAAACTATCCGAATTACATTAATAGAAATCTAGTATTATTGATATCGATAAACAATTTAGCTCACATTAACAAAAAATAACAATTCTACTAATGTTGATAGACAAATAATATTGACGTACATTTTATCAACGGTATTAAAAAAGTCCAACTAAAAATAAGATTCATTGATGTTAAGAGAAAAAAAAAATTGTATTTGTTACCAATAGAAAAATGTTATTGACACTGACAATAAAAATCTAATGAACATTAATTGAAAAGTAATACAAAAACTTCATGATAATGACTAAAAAATAACTACGATTAACTTTAATAATGATGTTTCAACTTTGATAGAGTCACTAAAGTCTTAACTCAAGTTGAGCTGAGAGTAAACATAATATTGAACGTATAATGTAAAAGTAATAAACATAAATTTAAGAGAGAAGAGAATATGAAAACTTCCAAATTTTATAATAATTTTAATAAGTAGTCAAGTTAATTTCATAAATGTTTAAAGATTTTAATTTCTTTTAAAAAATATTATACAAATATTATATTTTATAATAAAATATTTTTATTTATTTAAAAACAAAGCTAAATTTTTTTTTTCAAAAAAGCTTCGTAGGAACAGAAATATAATATAAAATTTCAGAAAGAAAGTACAATAGAGAAAAATACAAATGACCATATTGTTGAATCAGTGTTTTTATTAAAACCAAAATTTTGATTTATATATAAAAATATGACAATTACATTATTGATAAGTTCTGTGAAAAATATTTTCCTAAATCACTCATCTATTTTTATTCTTTACATGGAGAACAAATAAAAAAAATTGTTAATCCAAGTATTTAAATGATGTAGTTAATTATTTATAAAAAAAAAGAAGAAAACGATAATTAGTATATTCTTTTTCTTTATTTCTGGTGCAGTCAAAAGCCTTCATCAAACTTTAAATTTTGTTCCACTCAAAAGTATTTGTGTAACTCTAGATCAAAACATTAACATGGGTGAGTATGTTTAGGATTTATAAAGACGAGATTATTATTCTTTAACGATTTGTCTGGCTAGTGAGGATTGTTTTTGGAAGTCTCCATCTATTTGGAAAATTCGTAAGATTTATTAGAAATAACTTCTCTCCATGTGAACTTGTTTTTGGAATTTCTAAGACGTGTTAGGAATGATTTCTCAAAATATCAACTCTGAATATATAAGGTTGAACATAGATATATCATGATATGAGACTTTTAGCTTACGGATCAAATAGTACATGCATGCTTGTGGACCTTTTCCTATTCGTTGTTCGTTATCAAGTGCAATCGCTAACAAACCAATGAATTGGCATTTTCATATCTGAAATGCAATCGATTTTCACCAATAGGAACCAACATAATTATTTGGACATTATTGAAATTGAAATATTCAAATGGAATATACTGAAATGGTTTATTATGAATAGACATACACGTAAATCAATCTTAACCACAAATACATTTTATTCAGTGAAAGATACAAAAATTAATTTCCCAGACAGACTGAATATAAGCACTATTTTCCAGTATTGGGTATGATATCTGCTACTACTTCACAAAAGGATACAATTGTGACTTATCACTTGCCAGGAATGGATGTGGGTGGAAACGAACTGACAAGAAAAATATCCAAGGCCAAACAAAAGAGATGTGGTTTTTGTGGTATCCTCGTACGTTTGGACTTGTGAAAGAGAGAAAGTCACCGAAAAAATCCGATGTATTTGTGAGATGCGAATCTGCAAATCCTTTTTTTGGCCGTTGTGATGATAGATATGATATTGTTTCGACATTAATTTTGGATTAAGGTTAAAGAAATTAGATTTTCACCTATGGTGTCAATATTTCAATCTTAAAATTTATTGAGATAACATGGTTATCAATTACCGTATTCAAAGAATTGTCTGATCTTAAAATCTAAAATTTTTTATAGTCTTATTCTTAAAAAATTTCTAAAAAGATTAATGAAGAAAAGTGTATTTAAATTAATTTTAATCTTAATTTTTAAGAGATATGAGATTATTAACATGATATTATTGGGTATACGAAACATATTTAATATTTTAATATTTTTTATTAATATTAATTTGTGATGCAGTGATATTGTAGAAGCGTCAGGTGAATATAGTTATGATTTTGGAAGATAGTAAGATTGAATGAAAGGGGTGTTTATCTATCTGGCTGAGATGCATGTAATGTAAAAGTGGGTGCCAGAATGAGAGAGAGTGACAGAGGGAGCCACCACACACACAAGGTGACTCCACACTCATCAAAGAGCCAACCCGACCTCCCACATTACCCCTCTCTGTTTCAAGCAGCCGCCCCCTCTTTCGTTTTCTTCTAACAATTCATAAATTTAACAATCCCTAACACCTCACAGTATTTTCATTTTCTCTAAGCTTTATTTTACTCATTTTTAATTAATTATTCCAAATTAGAAGTGCAACACCCGGAACAACTTTTATTGTTGATTTTGGTAGAATTGCAAAAAGTGTTACTAGGGAGGGCTTATTCAATTTCCGTGTCTTGCTTTGGTACGTAAAGTAGCCCCATGTTTTGTTTGGGTGGTTCCTTGGCTGTTGGGAAGACGATGCGCCACTTCGCACCTGCGAACTTGTCCCTCCGATATTTTTATGCTCCTTATATACCACTCTTTAGACTTTTACCATTGGTTGGAATTAGGGTTTAAATTATTATCTTTGAACGCTGTTGAATCATGGGAATCTTAGAGACACTTGACCCCAAGTGCCTTGCTTCTTATTAAACAATAAGTAAGGCTACTAGATCTACAACTCACTTTAAATCCGTTGGTCACAACATTTATGGCATCTTGGCTCTTCATATTCATTGGCTGCAAACTCCTACAGTTTTAAAATCTATTTGCTTCATGTGCATCTCCTCTTTTGATTCACCAAAATATCCTTAGCTGAAAAAAACAAAAAGTGTATCAACTTGTTTCCTTTTTCAAGTAAGAAAACTAGTACGTGGATTCTTTCTAATCACAAGAGTCTATAGTAATTCTTAACCATAAAAAGTGTACCATTAGGGATAGATTTAACCCCCAAGAACACACACCCTTTCAGAGGATTTTTTTTTTTTTTTAATATTGAAGTTGTATTTTCTTCGTCTGATCTCCTATGAAAAAAAAAAGTAATTTCATCTCCTATGAAAAGAAAAGGTAATTTGTTTCATCTGTCTATTATACAAAAATCACAAAAGTAATGTTCGAAATGGATGGAAGAGAAATACAAAGTATAAAAAATAAATAGTATTAATTAAGATGCATGTAACAACTAATTAAAATTTATAAAATACACTTAATTCTAAGCTTTAAACCAAAAAGCAGTAAAAAGGGAATGATGTCCTATGAATTTTCTTTCACTTTTTAAAATTTATTTAAGTATATATATATATATATATATATATATATATATATATATATATATATATTCATGAATATAATTGTTAGAAATGATAGTTTTACGACGTACTTAACCTTTTGGACCACACACTGAGTGGAGAACCGTCGTGACCATTATCTACATTCAAATATGTTCCCTTTCTTAGAACACACTGTGGGCATTATCTCAAACGAGGTGACAAGTGGATCATATAAGTCTAATTGGATCATTATAATTCATTACTTCAAAATCATGTTTTTGAAATGTTATGGGTTGTTAAATATTTTTATATTTGTAATTTAAATCTTACATTAAAAAATTAACGCATTTATTTTAATTCAGTTTTAAATAAGTAAAACCACTCAATATATCTCACTTTGTTTCCTCCCTTTTAATTTGTCATCCATTTATTACATTATAATGTACGTTGAGGAAATTTTGGAACAGAATAGCAAGTTACCTTCTTGTTAGACTTGTTTGTTGGTTCTGTTTTCGTATTCTTGTGGTGTGAAAAAAAAAAATGTATCTGGTTTTTTGATAATACCAGAAGATTGAAAGTATGAATACAACATAGTCTTCAATTACTGTATTTATATAACAGAAAAATTCGAACGGTATTCAAGAGTTTATCAATCTTTCTTTGCACACTGATTAAACATATCTTGACAGAGAATCCCATTATATTGCTCTAAAACATCAATGGAATTTTTTTTTCCAAGGCCGACAATTTCAACATTCAACCCAAGGTATTATAAACTTTTTCCATCTATCATTCATGTTACTTATCATTACACTAAAAAAAACAGCAAAATAGCGTGAGTCAAAAACCCACATAAAGTATCAAAAACCTAAAGGTAACGAAGATAAAATACGAGCTTGTTTTATAGCAATTGTAATTAATGGTTATTGTTTTAAGGTCAATCTATTTATGCATCTAGATAATATTTTTCCTTGTTCACTAATAAATTGACAAATTAAATCCATGTTTTTATAATCAATTCGGTCCCCTGATTGAATCGGGGGCAAACGTCTACGAAAAGATTGCTTGGATTTAATAAAGAGTCGTTTAGATTTTTCTATAGTTTTTTTATCCCTATTCCAAAAATAACATTGATTACAAGAAATATAATAAAGGATTTGTATTTTTTTTTATTCTTCCTTTTTTAACATATGTTGTTATATAACGACGGATATCAATTCCAATCGACTAGGCGTATTGTGTCGATTTTTTTTAGTAATCTATCTAGAAATACCCGCATATATGTGGGTAAAGGGCCCACACTAAAATATTCTAAGTAAAATTATCGTCATGAATAATAGAAGCTTGCGGGGTTAGACCCACGTTTATAATAAAAAAAATATATTTTTAAAAAAATTTAAAAAATCTTTTTATTATTATCAACATTTATACTATTTTTATTTATATTTTTATTATCCTGGAGAGAACCCTTAACCATTATACTAAAAAAAGCTTTTTTGTCATGTTATGATTATTATATTTATTAATTAAATATACTTGGTACATGAGTCTGGCCCCGCTTGGTTTTATTTATTTTTTTTAATTTTCTTTTGCGTTTTGTGGTGGGTCTAGCCCACGCTGCTTGCAATTAATTAATTGTAAATAATATTTTGGTACGTGAGTCTATCCCCGCTTGGTTTTTTTTTTTTTTTTTTTTTTTTTTTTTTTTTTTTTTTTTTTTTTTGTTTTGCATGGGTCTAGCCCATGTTGCTTGCAATAATTAATTGCAAATAATATTTTGGTGTATGGGTCGCCCCCGCTTAGTTTTATTTCTTATTTTCTAATTTTTTATTCACGTTGTGTGGGCTATGACATTTTAGAGTAGGTTTGGCCAACGCTTCTTGTGTGAGACATTAACCCAATCATCTTTTTGGGAGCTATTTTGCTATTTTCTTGTAATGTTATAAGTATTATTTGTGTTTTTAATTTTAACTAATAATATTATTCTTTGTGTTTACAGTTCTAATTTTTTATATATTAAATTTTTATTTAACACTACGAAGAGAGTGTCTTTTAAAAATAGTGGAATTCATCTTTAATTTCGAAATTAAATGCTTACGTAGAGATAAAAATTATTTTCTAAACCTAATAAATAAATAAATACTCATTCATATTTAAATATTTTAATTAGAGATGTTCATTAAGTTAAATAACCCTATATTCATTAGAACTATTTCATATGAAATACGATTATAACATTAATATATATGTGACTTATGAAAATAACACATAACATCATATAATAACATATTATATTATATTATATATATATATATATATATATATATATATATATAAATAAATAATAATCATTATGTTATGATTAAATATAAGATGCCTTTAATAAGACTTTAATAAATAATGATAAATAAATTTTATTATAAAACTAACTAACATTTTTTGAATCGTGACCCTAAACATTAAATCCTAAACTGTATTGATGGAATGAGGCAGCTGAAATAATAAAATTCACTTTTATCATAATAATATAAAAACATCTTGAATGTAATTAATCAATATAATAAAAAAAATCAATATACAATAGAAAATAGAAGAATAAACCAACACAATAATTAATTAACGTGAGAAAAATCTCTCAATAGAGATCAATATACTCCAATAATACTAAAATAAAGGTACAATGAGTCTCAAAAAAATAAATCACAAACTCTTCCTAATCCTCAAATGATCACCAACAATGACCCAAAATACCAATAAATCAAAATTTAACAAGGAAGAAAAATTATCACTGTTCACGAATTTTTTGAAAACAAACTAGAGCTCCGAATTCCAATCCAATTGTTCAAAACAAAGTCCTATAAGTGATAAGACTTCAGTACAAATTTCAGAGAAATTCGAGAATTTTTCACCGTTGGATTTTCAAAATAACCAAGACTAACGATAATAGAAACTTTCTGTAGACAACAACTCTTCACAAAATTATTGACGCTTCTACATACCTTCAGTAGACAATCCCACCGTCTAGATTGAATAACTATGTGTGAGGAATCTGCAATAAAAATTTCAACTCGATCAAACAAGGTTTTACGGTTGGATCTTCGAAACAACCAACATAGGTTGCTGTAGAAAGTATATGCAAATTGTGTTTGTTTCTCTCTTTTCTTCAAAGTGGTTGTTTACACACTTATCCACACACCGATCCTCTCACGGTTACACACCCTTAGGGTTATCCTTTTATCTTAATTATAACATGAATGCATTATATTGGACTTGTTATATGTCATAGATACTCCAAAAAATAATGGGTTTGGGTCTCACAAAGAGAAAACCAACCCAACAAATCTTCCCCTTCTCGACTTGGTTGAGACCCTAACAAATCTGAAAATGGAGCAACATGTTTCACGCTTTTCTTAAGCAATGCTTTTGTCATCATATCAACGTTGTTATCATCAGAATGCACCAAACCACGTATCTCTGACTTTCTTGAAGGTCGATGATTCTTGAAAGATACTCTATTTTGCTTCTTAGCAAAGCAATGAGAACTTTTCTGCAAAATGTGCCTTTTTAACACCAGACAACACATTCTTTCTAGCTAAAGTAGACACCCCTTTCTCACTCATATGATATAACCTCTTATGTAAAGTGTAGAGTACTTAGTACCTCTATCCACAACCATGGAACCCTTAGTGAGTTTCCAACTATCACCTGAAAATAGATTGTTATAGTTTTCAGCACACAACTTATCCAAATAAAGTAATTTTAACTAGACATTAGGAACATGCTTCAAAATTAATCTAGAGTCATTGAACATCTCTAAGCAATCCTGCCAAACACCAATGCATCTTGTTATACCTTCATGAGTCATTTTCACATTGTTAAAATCATTAGGAGTATAGGAAGTAAACAAATCTCTCCTAGATGTGATATGAAAAGAAGCACTACTATTTATCACCCAAATGATTAGGCTATCAACAAGATTCACAGACTCAAACTCATGAACTAAAAGGAAGTCAACAGAAGTTGCATTGACTCTGTCTTCATTATAATTATCATATTTACCTTGTCATTGCTATCCTTCTCACTTTTATTTTTCAACTTCCAATAATATTTCTTTATGTGCCCATTCTTATGACAATAGTGACACTTAACATCTTTGTACCTGCCTTTAGAGTTACTCTTACTTTGATCTCTATCTTTCAAAGCACGACTGTTGCTTCTCTCTTTATACTTAGAAACCAAAATATTTGAATGAGACGGTGTACCCTGTGACTTTCTTCTCATTTCTTAATTCAAAACACTACTCTCGGCAAGGTCTATAGAGATGACACCATCAGCAGCAGAATTAGACAATGAAATTATAAGAATTTCCTATGAATTTTGTAAGCAATCAAAAAACAATAATCCTTGAATTTCTTCATCAAACTTGATACTCATAGCAGATAATTGATTCATAATTTTCTGAAAGTTATTCAAGTGATCTGTCATTGATGTCCCATCAGTATATTTCAAAGCTAATAGTTGCTTTATCAAAAACATCTTATTATTTCTAATTTTTCTAGCATATATAATTGTTCAAGCTTAATCCATAGAGCTCGAGTATTTGTTTCTCCAATAATATGATTCAACACATTATCATTAACCCACATTCTAATATATCCACAGACCTATCTATACAAGAGATTCTATTGTTCATCACTTATATTAGTAGGCCTCTCATTACTAAAAATATGTTTATGAAAAATTTTCACATAAAGCAAATCTTCCATCTTTGCCTTTCAAATATTATAATTGGAGCCATTTAGGGTAATCATTCTACTAGTGTTAGTTTCCATTGTTCACCAAACCACATGCCTCAAACCAAGGAGCTCTGATACTAGTTGATGGAGATAGAAAACAAAAGCAATAAAATTCACTTTTATCAAAATAATATGGAAACACCTTGAACACAATTAATTAATATAATAAAAAAACAAATATGCAGTCGAAAAAAAAAGAATAAATCAACATCAATAATTAACGTGAGAAAAATCTCTTAATAGAGATAAAAAAAACACATGGGACGGTAAATACTCCAATATACCAAAACAAAGATACAATGAGTCTCACGAAAATCAATCACTGTGCATATTAATATAAATTTTTATAATCCTCAAATGGTCACCAACAATGGCCTAAAATATCAAAAAACCAAAACATCTACATTAATTCTGGAACCAATATAGAATGTCCTTCAAAACCAATGTAAAAATAGTTTTTTCTACTAATAAATACATCTCGACCTTAATCATATATCTATTCAGAGAATATATAATTAATCTCACCTTTAATGCATCATAATATATTTCAGAAATCCAACAAATTTAAGAAATCTCTTCATTATTTGGCCTATAACACACATCATGCAGTAGCACAAGTTCAAGACACTTATACACTATTTATACCACACTTAAGTGCTCAGAAAAAGACTTTAACCACAAGTTTTATTATTTGGGCATCCTCTCCAACTCTTGAATAATATATTTTTATAAAATAAAATTGTCTCATCATCTTTCTTATTTAGACCGTAAGCCCCTCACTAGGATAGTTTTAAGTCTTATTTTATATAGGATAGTTTTAAGTCTTATTTTATATAAAATCGATGAATCTAAAATACAATTTCATAAATATGTATAATCATTAACTTTTATAATAACTATTATAACGTAGTATATAATAAAATATTAAAAGTGTAAAACTTTAGTTTTTATAATAATAATAGAGAGAAAAAGAAGTCTATAAATAGTTATATATCCTCTCATCCTTTAATGCAAGACACTTCTAATATTATTATATAAATAAAGAAAATAACGAATTTAATTATTTTTTAAAAATGTTATTAACGTATTAAATTGACATTCAACGTTCACATAATATTAAATAAAACTGAAAAAAATAAATCTAAATTTATATAGACATTATAAAATATCCTGTAAAAAAATGTGATTCTTTTTGTAATAAAGAAGGCGATTATCTTTTTTTAGTAAAGATGGATTAAATGAAAGTAATATGCATTACGTTGGTTGATTGATCCAGATATTGTAAGATTGGATTACATGAATATGTTAATATCTGAAAAAAAAAAAAAAAAAGGTTTTGTTTACAATACTAGCTTAACTAATTTTTGAAAAGACAAAATTGGTGGATAAGAGACGTTTGTTTTGAGTGGGACCTGGCACGGTCCACAGTATCGTCTCACTCTTTACCCACAAGACGTGTTGGTTACATTACTTTCCTTTCCTACCCTTCACCACGCTTCTATATAACTCCACCAATCCCTACATCTTCCCTCGTTCAAAAACCATTTGCCATCTTCCAAACCAACCAACTAACCAACTCTCATGTTCGTGGAAAACAACCACATCTTAAATAAAACTTCTGTTTTCTAATTTCCTTCTCCTCCCACTCGCTCAACTTCCCCAATGGCGGCTTCAGTTGACAACCGTCCGTTCACCACCCACCAACACGGCGTCGTTCGCTCCTTCAAGTCCGTTCCGGACGTCCCGCGTCCTAAGAAGTTACCCCTGCCACCACCACTCTCCGATTCCTCAAGCGACGACGACGACCAAGAAGCCACTGTGTTGAAGGAACTGGTTCTTAACTCCAGCGCGGAAGTTGAATCCTCTATTTTCGACCCGCGCGACGACGGAACCTCCGACCAATGGATCAAACGGAATGCTTCCTTGATCCGTTTGACGGGGAAGCACCCCTTCAACTCCGAGCCCCCCATCCCTCGCCTCATGCATCACGGCTTCATCACCCCCATTCCCCTCCACTACGTCCGTAACCACGGACCCGTGCCCCATGCTCGCTGGGAGGACTGGACCGTCGAGGTTACGGGTCTCGTTACCCGGCCCACATGCTTCACCATGGAGCAGCTGGTCCACGACTTCCCCAGCCGCGAGTTCCCCGCCACGCTTGTCTGCGCTGGGAACCGGCGCAAGGAACAGAACATGGTGAAACAGAGCATCGGCTTCAACTGGGGCGCCGCCGCTATCTCTACTTCGGTGTGGCGCGGTGTACCGTTGCGGAGCCTGCTGAAGCGGTGCGGGATCTACAGCCGCACGAAGGGGGCTCTTCACGTGTGCTTCGAAGGCGCCGAGGATCTGCCAGGTGGCGGTGGGTCCAAGTATGGAACCAGTATCATGAGGGAGGTTGCACTCGATCCCTCCCGTGATATCATCCTCGCTTACATGCAAAACGGGGAGCTTCTGTCCCCGGATCATGGCTTCCCCGTTAGGATGATAATACCCGGTTTCATTGGCGGTCGCATGGTCAAATGGTTGAAGCGCATCATTGTCACTACCGAGCAATCTCAAAATTATTACCATTACAAGGATAACAGGGTACTTCCATCTCACGTTGACGCCGAACTTGCCAATGCAGAAGGTATTTCCACTTTCTCTTTTCTTCGTTACTTACTGGGTTTATAAATTATTATCGATTGTAATTAAAAGTGCATACGTATTGTCTCTGTTTCAAAATTTGTAGCTTGGTGGTACAAGCCAGAGTATATTATCAACGAGCTCAACATAAACTCCGTCATAACAACGCCCTCCCATGAAGAGATCTTGCCCATAAACTCATGGACTACTCAGATGCCTTATTTCATCAAAGGCTACGCCTATTCCGGTTAGTTTCATGTTATTATTAAATATTGCCACTGGTTTTTTCAGTCCCCCAGTATACTATCTGCAAGCCGCCAACTGGGTTTCTCCCCCTTTATTATTACTTTAATAAAAGTTGATGGAAAGTAATCGGAAAAACAATTTTTTTATGCCATTTGGCGTTGCAACTTGCAAGGTCCTAGGCATTGGGAAGTACTTTGTGTTTGTTTAGTGTTTTTGTGGTCCAGTTGGAAGTGAATTTAGGTGGAGAAAATGAGTGAGAATAAACGTTGTTGATGTTGATGCAGGAGGTGGGAGAAAGGTGACACGTGTGGAGGTAACACTGGACGGTGGTGAAACGTGGCAAGTTTGCAGTGTGGAGCGTCCAGAGAAAGCGAACAAATATGGGAAGTACTGGTGTTGGTGTTTCTGGTCCTTGGAGGTGGAGGTGTTGGATCTCCTCGGAGCCAAAGAGATTGCCGTGCGAGCTTGGGACGAGGCCCTCAACACCCAGCCCGAGAAACTCATCTGGAATCTTATGGTAACTACCTCTCTCTTTCAATTCTACTCCTTTATTGATTAACTCTACCTTATTTTTGTCATTTAACAGACTAAATTACTGTTAATTACTAGGCTTTGATATTAAATTACTGATGGCTGTTATATGCCTTTGATATTATTAGCTAATCTTTGCGGAATATACAGTTAAAATAGAGACAAAAGAAATACCAAAAGCTTAAGATTTATTGTGTGCTTTTATCAATTAGAATTTTTATTTTAATAATTCGTGTAACTCTGTATACTTTTCTAGAAAACAACTCCATTAACACTTAAAAAACTGTATCTAAATATTCTAATAAAATAAATGAAATTAAAAGAAAATAGAAAAAAAAATGGTTAATTATGTTTTAACTCCAGCACCACATTTCACTTTTCACGGTGTTTCATTTTTTCTTTCTTTCTGTCGCAATATGTTCTGTCACTATTTTATTTTTTATGGTCGTTGACGTCAACAGCTGAAAATGGGTCAGTTTCTGTTTCTTTCTGCGCCTCTCATCCGTCCATTATCTGTCGTTTTTCATTAACGCGTGCTCATTGACTGCGACCTAGTTTTGGTAGGTTCCTACACAACTTTGGCCCGGTTAAAATAGTGACCGCTGGCAATAGACTCTTTTCATGACTCTGACATCTACCGTAATAGTAATTAATATGAGAAATAAAATAAAAAATGTACATCACATTAAAAATAATTAGGTTTTTAACAAGGATCGTGATATTTTAACAACACCCTTTACTTCCATTTAACATGAATATATATTATTATTTTATTTATATATAATATTTTATTAATAAAAACAGTATTAAATGGGATTCATTTTTCAAACATCAGTCTCAAACTAATATTTTCCATTTAAGAATGATTTATTTACTAAAATAGATGTTAATAAATAATTTAGATTGGAATTGAGTAAATAAGGTTTCCAATGTGCAGGGAATGATGAACAACTGCTGGTTCAGAGTGAAGACGAATGTGTGCAAGCCGAAGAAGGGTGAGATTGGTATAGTGTTCGAGCACCCCACCCAACCAGGAAACCAATCTGGCGGATGGATGGCCAGAGAGAAACAGCTGGAGAAATCATCAGAGTTCAACCCAATCCTCAAGAAGAGTGTCTCCTCCCCATTCATGAACACCACCACCAAATCCTATTCCCTCTCCGAAGTCAGAAAACACAACAACTCCGATTCAGCTTGGATCATTGTCAACGGCCATGTCTACGATTGCACCCGCTTCCTCAAAGACCATCCGGGCGGCACAGATAGCATCCTCATAAACGCCGGCACCGACTGCACCGAGGAGTTCGAAGCCATCCACTCCGACAAGGCCAAGAAAATGCTCGAAGACTACCGAATCGGCGAGCTCATGACCACCGACTACACCTCCGATTCCTCATCCCCCAACTCCACCGTGCATGGCAATTCTGAAACCACCCACTTGGCCCCAATCAGGGAAGTGGCTCTGAACCCACGCGAGAAAATCCCATGCAAGCTCCTCTCCAGAACCTCCATCTCTCACGACGTCAGGCTCCTCCGCTTTGCGTTGCCCAGCGAGGACCAGCTCATGGGTTTACCCGTCGGGAAACACATATTCTTATGTGCTACCGTCGACGAGAAGCTATGCATGCGAGCGTACACTCCCACAAGCAGCGTAGACGAAGTGGGGTTCTTTGACCTCGTCGTCAAGGTTTACTTCAATGGGGTGCATCCTAAGTTCCCCAACGGTGGGATCATGTCTCAACACTTGGACTCGCTCCCCATTGGCTCCGTCTTGGACGTGAAAGGCCCACTAGGCCACATAGAATACACTGGCAGAGGAAACTTCCTGGTTCATGGAAAACCTAGGTTTGCCAAGAGGCTAACCATGTTGGCTGGTGGCACCGGGATCACACCCATCTACCAAGTGGTTCAAGCCATTCTAAAGGACCCAGAGGACCGCACCGAAATGCATGTGGTATACGCGAACCGAACCGAGGATGATATATTGCTGAGGGAGGAGCTTGATGAATGGGCTAAGAAGCATGACAGGCTCAAGGTGTGGTACGTGGTACAAGAAAGCATAAGAGAAGGGTGGGAATACAGTGTGGGGTTCGTCACCGAGAGTATCCTGAGGGAGCATGTTCCACTTGCATCTCCTGATACCTTGGCGTTCACTTGTGGTCCACCACCCATGATTCAGTTCGCGGTGAAACCCAATTTGGAGAAGTTGGGCTACGACGTCCAGAAGGACTTGCTCGTGTTTTAGGGTACTACATAAATATCTCTATGTGTATATATCTTATTATATATAAATAATTCCGTCACCTTTTTCTTCCAAGATTTTTTAGTCTTTCAATTTTTAAATAAAAAGTGTATATGTACATGGACAACTAGCTACCAACCTAGGTTTACTTTTCCGCCTCAAGTTTGGTGTAGAGAAGTATGCCAATGTCTTTGACTACTTCTTGTATTATAAAATTGTGATGATATAGACAAATAAAATCTTATTTAAAGGTTTCCATATCATTTGTCTTCTTTCTTTTGTTAATTTAAGTATCTTTTCCATAATTGTAATTGTGATTAATATCTAGAGTTATATTCAAGTGAGAGTCTAATGATAGATGTAATATTAGAGTATAGTGAATTATTTTGTAGACGTAGAAAATGAAGTTTATTAACATTTTAATTTAATTATACTATTTTTTTGTGATTTTTTTTTCTGTTATTCTTATATTTACCTTTTATCCACTATTTTTATTGGTTTTTCTGTTATTAGTACCTGTTGTAATTGTTATTTGTTGGCGTGGTAGAATAATATACCGTAGATTTGTCTGAACTAATTTAAGGTTCACGTTGGCTTATGGATCACCTTCAATTTAGTTACTGTATATATAGCTTTACTGATGCTGCAAATGTGCTGTTTTTGCTTTGATGACACTTAATATTTGTATGAGAATTATATATGAACCACAAGCAGCGGTTCTATAGAGCAAATGCCTTCAGGTGTGAGCGGGTTAGGGACCTCGTAGTCTGGTATTAATGTTTGTTGGTTTTGTTATGGGATTTTCATTCAAGATGTGTGTATGGGGGGAGGGGTAATGTACGGCTGCTTTAGTAGGATCTTCTGCTCAAATCCAAGGTCAAAGAACGTAACATTTTTTTTATTTTTATATAATCTTTTCTTTTTATATAGTTTATAAAAGGGTTGAAGCATTTATCTAGTACTTCTAATTTAATATATTTTTTATTGTTGATAAAAAAAATTTAGTAAGTTAGGATGCGTTACTAATAAAAGGGCACTACTCGTACCTATTCTACTGTATATTTATAAAATTTAAAAGATGAAAGATGATGCTGACTTTAAAATAAGATAGAGAGAGATAGTTGATAGATGCATTTTTTGTTGTTGAATAATAGACCTAATAGTAACATTAATCATGCAGTCAGTAGAGAATTTTTTTTTTTATTGATTCAGTTTTTATAATGTTATTGTTTGTATCAGCATTTCAAAGAATAACACCTAGAATTACTTGAGATGATCAAATATGTTACTTAAATACTTGTACAAAATATGTACCGAAAAATACTTGTACCAAATACGTCACATCGGTTAAATATATTTTGTGCTAAACATATCACGCCACATGTACTTGTGTACTTCCCATAACCAAACATAAAAAATAATTTTACTATTTAGTTTCGGAATAAAGTGTTAATATCATATCCAAGTCATCTAATTATTTTAGACCTTTTAAAAGATCAATTTTCTTCTAGATAATTAGAGGAAAAGAAAATTAAAATATTAAAAAATGAAAAAGAAAGACCTAATAAAAAGGACAATAGCTTAATGTTTACAGTTTGTATAAGGAAAAAGAATTTGTTTTTGCATGTAGTTATCTTTTTAGTTTAAGTGAATAGAAGTATGATTTATGTTTAGAAATATTTATTAGTAATGTAAGCTTTCTATAATCTAACATTATTAAGGACACATTTTTTAATCTTAAAAGCTATGTTATATAGATAAGTGAGTTTTTTTTTTTTTTTTTATGTTACAATAAAATAATTTCAAAACATCATTTATACATTTATGATTTACAGAAAATAAGTTCGTTCAAGTCAATACACATTTAGAAAATAATAAATTCTTTTTAAACATCATTTAATAACCTTTCATTTAATTCACAGACAATGATCCAAGAGTAAGGGTATCATTTATAACCTTTAATATTATTAACCTTTTCATATTATCTGTACCATGTGCATTATAAAAACCTAAAATATACCACTAAAACACTAAATATTATTAAAAATTAATCACACAGCATTTTCTTGAAACAAAGAATTATGTGACCCTTATTTTCTGATTACAAACAAATATGCTTACAAATATTCTTTTTATTTTGTTTGTTTTCAAAAGGGTAAAATAAGTGTTTTGAAAGTTATACCAGCCATGCACATTAAAAATAATTGTCATAGAATTGAGACATGAACTTGTTTATAATTTACATAAAAAACTATCAAAAAAGTGATCACAAATATTATGCAAAAACAAATATCTTGTATATGCATGTCACCTCACGTATACTTCTGTAGGCATATCTCTCTGATGTAATAAATAGGAAACATTTATCCTGAGATATTTGTGTCGAGATATTGAGAGGAGAAGTAGAAATCTTTTGAGAGTGGGACCTGCATGCATGTAATGAACAGGTTTAGTGTATATAGATTATTTTTTACATGGATAACATTGTACTATCTAACTGGGTGAAAGATAACACTGTAAAGGAAGTGGATAATATAGGAAGCAAAAGACTCTTCTAGGTAGGAGTAATCCACTTTGTGATAGATACCATGGGCTGTTTAAGTTAAAAGTGTGCAGATTTATTTAGGTGAATGGAGGGAGGGGAGTTGGTAGTGAAAACATTAAATTATTATATATGGGAAACTAATATTGTAACCAGTTTCATCCAACACGGGATGAATCAGTGGGAAGGAAATAGAGGCGCAGCATCACAGAAACCGCGTCACCCTTCATATTTACGTTAGGTCAAGGAAAGTTGTGTGCTGTTTGGCGCGCGGAAAGGTCACCTTACCATATATGTTCCAGTTTCCACGTACAACTATGCTACCTTCTCCTTCACTTTATATTTCGTCTTATTGTGAAGCCCTTCTGCCCACTAGAACCACTATCTCCCTATATATATTATTAATCTTAGACTATGCTTGATCCATAATAATTGATCATTCCAATTTAAAAACATTCTATATACATTAAGAATAGTAATAAATATATTACTTTTTAAGTAGTTTTACTGAAATAATCTCGTTAATTTTACGGATACCTTACTTAAGATAAGAACGAGAAAATAATGAATTTAAAAATATATAAGGAAAATTAATACTTCAACATCAATTATTATTTTATGCTTTTGTACGGTCAAAATTAAAGCTATCTTGAAAGGTTTAATTATATTATTCTCAGGTTTAATTATATTATTCTCTACGTCTCTTTTTATATATTTAAATTCTAAAAAAGTATTCATTTTCTTAAAATTTTGATAACATATTTTTTCTATTATATTTTTAATTCTTACCATAATTTTATTTACACACAGTTTACACGTTTATTTATTTATTAGATGATAAGACAAAGGTATAAAATATGATATTTGTATAATTACTCTTTCAGTTCCTTTCTAAATGTTGTAAATATGAAATTTTTTTATTTAATTATTACTCTTAAAGTTGAATGTGGATGGTTTGATAAAAGTCTAATCATAATCTCCGTTGATTATATAGATTTTAGATTATGGTATCATATTAGTAGGAAGATTTTACTTAACTTTATAAAATTGATTTTTAAAATAAAGATTATACTCTACTTATATATTATAATTTGACCTTATCCCTAATTGATGTGAGATTTTCATATAAGTTGAGTTAGGCATAAACTCACTTATTAAGATAATATATCATTGAGGGTTTATTCTAGTCAAATTATTTATGACTATTATGCTACTATTATAGGACTTTTTAGACTACACATGAATATCTAATCTCGTGCTTGAGATATTCATTCATTAGTGTGAGAGATGTGTTAGAAATTTCACATAGCTGAACTATAATATATAAATGGAGTGTAATCCTCACTTACAAGTCAGTTTTGTTAAGTTAAGTATGACTTAAAGTCCACTTATGGAGAATATATACTCTCAATAGGTGTATGATTAATGTTGAGACACATAACATGATATGTGAATAACATATGCACTTTTTAGGTGACTCTTTGTGGGTGATGGATGCTTGATGGATCACTTATGTATATGTATATAAATTAATATATGTACGTATAAGGTTTAACATTGGATGAGTGACCATGATTGGATGGTGCATGACCCTTGATGGAAGACATAGGGATACCCAGGTAATATCATATTTGGTGACAATGATAAATGTGAAACATACATTAATAGGGTACCCTAACTTCAATGTTGTCTAATCACATACACAAAACTTCAAGAATGGAAATATGATAAACTTAACTTACTGATAGGTGTATATCTGATTAGTAGCTGGTGTACATGACTTAGTAGTAGATGTTTTGTATTACCCTAACATCGAGAACATAGACCAATTAAGGTCTATTGATTCTAGATATGTTATGTATTAACTTCTAGTGTGATATTTGTTTATCATGACATTTACTCATGATATTATATGTAGTTAAATATAAGTTCATTTTCATTCGTATATATTATCTTTATACATGTATGATAAATTTAATATGATAATATTATATGTATGTGATAATATGTTTTGTAAGACTATGTTACCATGCTATGTTTGTTGTATGTCATTGTTAAAATCAAACTTGATACAAGATTATATATTAAAAAAAAAATTCTATAATACAATCCTTGTATTAAATTATAACTTTTTTGTATATATATTTTTAAAGACCTTAAAAGCTCAAAATGGTTTTGTGTGTAGATAAATATACATACTATGCTTGTTGTTATACAGTAATACTGTAATATTACAACACTCTTATATTTTATTTGACATTTAATTAGTTTATATATATATATATTGTGATATAAAAAAATATTTTGCTAAAATTAGCAAAATTTGTTAATGTTTTATTTTTAAAAAAATAACACATTTAAAACTCAATCTTTAATTAACACTATATATATATATATATATTGATTGTAATAAAAATTATCAATATTTTATTAAAAGTAATTAAATTAATTTTATTTTTTTATTTATGGAAAAACAAGAACCTTACAAAAGAAGGAGAGAATATTGTTTTCTGCCAGTTCAATTAATTGACTTTTTCCTAGTTTTTCCACATAAAATGATACAGTTGTTTCATTGCTTCTGAATAATATTAGTATATTTATTCAATTTCCGGAGTTCTCCATGTAATTTGGTAACTGCTGCTTAATTATTTCACTTCTGTATATTCTACCAAAAAATATTCTTGTTGTTCGTTGATCCCTTTACCTTCAGGTTTAAACTTTGGTATCATTATTAACCATAAACACGTTAATTAATTTGCAAAGGATACTTATATTCATACACTTGCTTTCTCTATTATATATATATTTTCTATTTCTCTCTTGATTACACTCCTCCTCCCAATTTTAGAGAGGAAATTTAACGTCTTCCATTTCTAAAATTTATCACCGACAAGAATCAGATGTACATTAATAAATTACATAAAAGTTGGGAATGAGCTCCAAGGACGTTGGGAGGAAGGAGTCAATCACTAACAAAGTTGGTGTATTTGTATGATGCCTTGCAAATCAACTTTTGTCTGTTGTATTAGGCGGCTATAAAAAGGATTATGTTTTGGGGGCAAATCTGTGTTGCGTGTGCAGAATCAGTCCCAGGTAATTATATTACTATTTTATGTTCCCTAAACATTTTTTTTTCAAAAAGTTAATTAAAGTAAGCTTGAAGCATCTTCACGCTAAGGTGAGGAATAAGCTTATTCCTCTTCCATTCACGTCATCCGACAAAAAAATAGCTTACATAAAAACTAAGTTGTAAATATGAATTTTAATGAATTTAATCACTTAAAAGTTTTTTAAATTATTTTTCAAAAGTTATAAATTTGAAAACAATATTATGAATGTCTTATTCAAACTATAAGTTAACGTTATATAATCCAACTATTTTTTACTAATTTTGATTATTCAAATTCGTTATAATGTTTTCTTGAAACACTAAACATTTAAATAAAAATAATATTGATCCAATGAATGGTTTTACATTTACTATTTTTTTTATCATTGAGAAATCCTTATAGTTAAATTATTATTATTTTAAATACTATAAGTAGTTTAACATTTTATTTTATTTTTTTTAATTTTAACATTATAAAGATTACAAACAACATAAATTGGCGAAGGGAAAAAGAGTGAATTGGGCAATGACCCAGAAAGAAAGAGAGACCGAAAAGTCAATTTTGACCTGCACCCCGGATGTTTTTCTCCTGCACCCCATACTTTTGAAAAAAAAAAAAAAATCCTTTTTGAAAATCTTCATTTTAGAATGTAGAATATGGAAACTTTTCAGATAACAGAATTTAGAAATTAATTTTTTTCGTATTCTAGATTATATAATTTAAAATATAAATATTATATTTTAGATTTTACAATTTAAAATATAAAAACTGTATTTTGAATTACACAGTTTAAAATATAAAAATTATACTTTAGATTATACTATCTATAATATAACTTTTGTATTTCAATATTAAAATATAATTGTATTTCAGATTATACTATTTAGAATATAATTTTTTTTTTCATAAGATGACGCAAAATCGAATCTCCGGTAAAATGGTATAAATTCGATATCGGGCAAAGAGCTGCAAAAGTAATTTTTAACAAAAAAACTAAGCTAGAGAAGATTGAAGTAGGTGCGGCTCAGAAGATGAAAGATGGTGCACATGAGAAGATGAAGAAGATGAAAACAGGTGTAGGAGGGTTTATTTATTTTTTATTAAAGGTATATTTTCGTTTCCCCTTTGAGGGTGCAGCATAAAACCATCGGGTTGCAGGTAGAATTTGCCCACCAAAAAAGGGGTTGTGAAGAGAAAAAGAGTTATCCAAACTTAAAAGGTGGAAAATGGTTAAAAAAAGATGGGCCTGGAGGTATAGAGAATCCCAAGTGTAAGACTTGCTAATTGGGCTGAGATTGGGTTGGAATTGAAAACATGGAGTGTGGAAGCAATAGATAAGGCCATGGCTTCGGCTATGGTGGATAATTTGCAGAGAGAAAAGAACAGAAGATGGCGCAAACGCTGGCAATGCCCGTGGCATCCTCACTCGCTATAATCTCCAATACTCGCCTCTCCAACACAGTCTCTGTTACCGTTCTGAATCCTCATACACCAAAGGTAACAACACACAGTTAGGGTTTCGACTTTGTCACAGTAAAACATGAATTGGAGGTGTGTGTGCAGGTTCACGGCTTGAGCATCAAGTGCGCTCGTGTTGGCGGTGTGGAGATTCCGAACAACAAGCGAATTGAGTACTCGCTGCAGTACATTCATGGAGTTGGCAGGAGCAGAGCGCGACAGATCCTGTGTGATATAAACATGGATAACAAAATCACAAAGGACCTCTCCGAGGAGGAGCTCATCACTCTCAGGGACGAAGTCTCCAAATACATGATTGAAGGAGACTTGGTAAGGAAAGATACCGTCATTACATTTTTCTTTTCCTTTTTCTGTTAGTTTCTTTCTATATTGTAACTGACTGAATTTTGATGTCGTTGGGGGCCTCAGAGACGATTCAATGCGATTAATATAAAGAGACTGAAGGACATTCAGTGCTACAGAGGAATAAGGCATATTCAGGGGCTTCCTTGCAGAGGCCAGCGAACCAAGAACAATTGCAGGACCTTGAAGGGTAAGAAGGTTGCAATTGCCGGCAAAAAGAAGAAGTAAACACTTTTTATTTTTTGTGTTGTTGTGCTTTTACTGTTAATCTTGTAAGAAAAAAAATAATGTCCACTGCAATTCGATTGTTTTGTTTAAGTCGCGTGTAATTTATTGGATTTGGAAGTTCCACTAGTGTTGCCTGGCAATATATTCCATGAATCACTCTCCACTGCTTGAGCATGTTGAAATTTTAGTTCTTGGCAGGCAGACTTAGATAATGTACAACCATAGATTAGAGATATTACGAATAAGGGTTTCTTTGAATAAATTTCGTTATAAACACTTTTTTTTCTAGCATTTATAGACACTGTTAGTAGAAGAAAATAAGAAAAAAAAAAAGAAAATTAGGTTCTTTATAAATTTTAACATTGACTTGTAAATAAGTTAAAAAAAAATATAAGACATTAGCTAATAGAAAAGAGTTTCTACAAATTATTTTATGGATACGTTAATTTTAAGTCATAGAGAAACTTATTTATTTGTTTCTTCCCGTGTAGAATGCTTAGGGAGAATTTTCTCTTAACAGACCCTTTGTGGTGTGGGGTTTAGTGGATTGTTATGCTTAGCTGTAGGATATTTTGAGTGATTATTGGTTTGGTAGAGTAATACAAAATGTTCGAGTGTAGTGTTTGAAGCTTAGCAAATGTCACGAAAAATGCTTCAGTCTGAGACTAGCTGGAGTTGGGTTTGTTGTACTACTCTGTTCCTAGCCTCTTTATATTTAGTTATGCAATAGGTGTTGTTGAAATGTAAATGATTCGATGCTTGATAATAGGATCATTTTTGGTGTGGAAAACTGATAGAAAATGTTTGATTATAGTCACTTGAATTTGGGCAAATTTCATCAAATTTGTTTGAAATGTTTTCTCAATTGTGCCACTGCCTATTGGAATGTTCTATGTTATCAGCTCTATTTTATGTGAATTTTCTGCACTTGCTACCTTTTTTCTTAATCCACTTTTTTTCTTATATTTTTACCATTCCTGCGTAGATGTCCTATGTCAGTGCAGTTTTTATTTTATACCCCTTTCTTAGCATAATTGAATATGCGTTGTTCAATTGTTTTCATGTCAATTGATTTCATGTTAAACATCCAAGTAACATAAAAGTAGGTGCTTTTAAATTATTAACCAATCATAAACATGTCAGTGCTGTTTATCTTCCTTTTGAATTATTATTAAATTGCATTTCTCATTGACATCAGCTGGTGATCCCACTAACGTAAACTCTTTCATTACTTCCTGGATACAACTAAACAAGTAATCTTCGTTTTGTAAAGCGCACAATAATATTAGGATGTATCATTCTTTAAATTAAAATTTAATACTGAATGAACACTTTATAGATCAAAATAAGCATTTTATTTGGCTAAGTTTAAGAAGTTATTTTTAGGACATGCAACTGGCAGCTAATGACACGAACTGAATCAGATCATGATTGATGTTGTTCCTGTAGTTGTACCCTATTAAACTTGATTTATCTATTCCATTTAAAAACTTTAGTTTAAGATCTCTTTCATTTATACAAATTTACATCATTTTCGTCATCAAACAATGGCAACAAGTGCATAAAACAAGAAAATTTGGTGCATAGATTCTCTCGTTTCAATTATTATAGTTTCTAGATAGCAGCACCAAGCAATGGCTTTAGCATGTTTTAATAGAAAATCATGGAAATGGCCTACTCTTTACTTCAATAAATGACTACCTAGAGTAATTGTAATTTTGATGTAAAGTACAAAGCTGATGAATATAAAGTACAAAGCTCATAATTAAACCTGTTATTTAATTAAGTAGTAATACCATATAGTATTAAGCTAGAACTTTTATTGTGAGAAATGATTATTAACTATGTGACTAATATAAACAAAAAGTTTGCATTTTTTTTAATCTGGACCGTTTAATATTTGTTCTCATACACACACACACACACATATATATATATATATATATATATATATATATATATATATATATATCATTGTGAGAAATGGAAAGATTTAGTTGTAATTAGTTTAATTTGAGGATTTAAATCGCATATTTAATTATGATTATTATATCATTTTTTATCTAATTGAAGTTCGAGATTTGTAATAAAATACCTAATTAATTGGTTAATTTTAACCTAATAGTTATAATTTATATTTAATAATATGGAAATATATTCAAGAATACACAATTTAGAATATAGAAATACATTTTAAATTTTACATCTTAAAATGTATTTTAAGATATAAAAAACAAAGGAAATCACAAAACCAATGATGTATAAAAACCAACATAAACACTCATTTCTTCAATAATAGTGATGATAGACATAGTTGTCAAATGAGGCAAGTAATGTTGTTTCAATAGAACTCTCGCACTCAGTAACAAAAGAAGGCAAGGAGTGTAGTGGAGAGGGTATAGCACAGAGAGAAGAGGAAGTGGAGAGAGAAGGAAAGGTAGAATTTAATATAAATATAAAGTAGCGGTAATTTCATCTTTTCACATATCCTATGGGGTGCATTTATTGGGGTGCAGAATGCAGTGGCCTGGCCCGAGTTCAATCGTGAAACAAAACCTCTTATGAGCCCACTATAATCTCACTTTCTACATGGGCAGCAACGACGAACTACGAGAGAACTATTCAGTAGAATGCATACCTTTTCTCTTTTATAAAGTTTAAATCCAAGACATCGGAATGAAAAGCATGTGCTTGCCACCATCACTATGATACCATGCTGAATTTGTTAGTATGTGCTTTATCTTTACATATAGATCAAACCCTTTTCCCCTGTTATTTTATTTAGTACGTCTGTCAAAATAGTTAATGTGAATGATCTAACTATGATTAATTCAATGGTCGGTTTCATTTCAAAATATTAATTTCGATTGTGCATAAATAAAATTAATTAAATCCTCAAGCTAAAAAGCACATAGTTGGATACAGTGTTTCTGATTAAAATCCTTTAGAGTCTTAGTTTTGTAGATAGAAAAAAAAAATTAGGAGAGAGACTACACGAACAATAATCAGTTAGGCTTTTTTTTTTATTTGACGAAGAAAATGTTATTATTGATTGAGTCATCAAATACGTTATTTTTTGAAAATTAATAGAGAGGATAATTTAATAATTTCGCGTCTGTGATGGGTGGCAAAAATATGGGGTGCATAAGTTTTTGCCATAATGTAAATTCGCTAGGCCTGGTCCAAAAATGATATAAATAGGCCTAATGGACAGACCGAAATTGATTCTGTCAATTTTAATTTGTATTTTTATAAATTGAAAAATAATGCATAATAATATTAGGTTAAATAGATTAATTTTTTTAGCTGAATCTTTTTTTAATTTAATTTGATTCCATTCTTTTTAGTCCAATTCCATAGACTAAATTTTCAGCTGTTGGATAATGTTACTTCCTATATCACTTATTTTCCCGATTTCAGTTTGTGGGGCCTATAAATTAATGTGAGTCTCGATGTTATAGGTGAATCAGTGGATTAAATACTTTTCTAAATATTAATAATTATTTAAAGACTTCTTACTTTGCGATTAGAATTATCAATTAGGATAATAATATCGACCTGTATCGAATACTTATAATTTTCTATATAAACAATAAAGATAGTTAGATTTTTAGTTTTATTTTATGTTTGAGTGGTTTTAGATTTTATAATTTTTTAATTCATGCTTATCTTATATTTTTCTTTGATGTTATGGTGGACATTTTTCTTTTTACTTTTTATTATTATAAATAATTTTGAAGTTTTTCTCATTTCTTAAGAAAATTCATTTTTTTAATTTTTTATAACTGAACCTGTGGACGATAGTCCATCATTCAGAGGTGAACTGGACATTATATATTATATATGCAAAAAAAGAAAAGAAAATATTTAATTAGTATACCTATCTAATTTGACCCATTTAAATATAGATTAGATAGGTCCGAATAATCACCTCTAATTATTGATACCACTCTTATTTCTTTATTATTAAAGTTTAACTATAGGATAGATTTCAATAAGAAAAACAACTAGACTCTGTAGAGCTTATGTTTACTTCAACTATGTTGATGTTGTGTCAGACACAAGATTACACACTTAAATTTGAGCAAAAGATTTGTGTATGAGCCCTTTTTTCTGGGTCGAACTTCGAAGCATGTTTGTTTTGATTCTTGGCCATGATTTTGTTTTAGGGCAAATTGAGATCTAAATTTGTGCTGATGCGTACTCGTGGCACCACTCGCACGAGCTCACTTATGTATTGTCATTATATTTTACACCAAAATACCGTTTTTCTTCATTTGATTGGAAGTGACATTGTTTAAACAAAGTGTCTTGTCGCAAGGAGCTCACAGCTCACTTCATTTCATTGTTCTCAACCACTCTTAGGACCACTAACAATTTGCCCTGAAAAGAGTTAAAATCTAGTAATAGTAGCAATCTTGTGATGTGGTGTGTCACAATGATATTGATTTGAACCTTTTCATGTCCCAAAAGCTCAAAATCAAGCACAATCACATATTGAAGAAATACATTAGAGGCAGCAACATGTGGGCACAAACCAAACATCCCACGAGAGGGTTTGGACAATGTGTCAATTATTATTTTGGTTGACATAAAATCACAACTATTTATGTGCCGTAGTGGGGTTCCTTTGTACTCATATTCAGAGACCTTACTCATGACATTCCTTGTCTACTTATAAGTGCATATATATTTCTTTTTTATGGTGTACATTTTCATGAAGGGTCTCTTCCTTTCTTCGATAATGACCTCCACAAAAGGGACCTTAACTAATGCAAACAAATCCCTACTTCTGCCCCTTCCCAATACATGAAATAAATAAATAACTAAATTCCCCCTAAAATCAAAACAAGGGGGAAAAAGCTACACTTTCTGGCTCTAGGGGATTCATTTAGTTTTGAGATCATTCTACCAATTGGACATTATACTAGCAAGTTTTTCTTCTTGTTTTCTACGGATCCCAAGCACTCATCTGCGTTTGGGTCAAGGAGGGAAGATTTTTATTAGAATATATTTGTTCAAAATATTAAAAAATGTGAGTTTTGAGATATACCCTTTCTTGTTTAGCACGGATTACAAGAAAATGTTTTCAAATTACACGTGCTTTTCTCCTTTTTTTCTGTTCTTATATGAAAGGTTGACAATATTAATTTCCCATGAAATGGAAATTATTTTATAAAATAACTTTAACTTTCACTTTATGTTAGCTCATTTTTTTATGTTTAAACTGAAATTGATTTTGAAATATTCCAAAAAAAAAGCTCTTAATAAAAATCTTTAACAAGAACGATATTCTAATAATAGTTTTCCCATAGATATTATCCCGTGAAAATATTAAATTCACTAAACAGACAACCCCATGTATATTAAAGATTGTTTTCGAAAATAAATTACCTTTGGGAAATCAATTTTTCATTTAAAATTCATTAAGTTTTGAAAATAATTTCGAAATCATTGTGAAGAAACGGTTTATGAGATTTTTTTCACTTTTTTTTTTTCAACTGTTTTGCAGACAAAGTTTTAGAAAACAGAAATATGCTTTAATAGACCAAAGCTTTTAAATATATTCAGGAAACAAACAAAATTTAGAAACCAAAAAACTGTTTTTGAAAACAACACAAGCAATCCAAATTTTTACAATTTGATGAGTATGAGAAATTTCCAACTACGATCAGTGAGATAAGGCTTTATGGTTTGTTGATGAGTATGGGAATTTCCTAAATCTCATGATGTACATGGCACTTCTTAAATCGGCATTATCAGAAAACTAGTTGTAGATTCTAATTATGTGGGTTATATGATCTTTTTTTGCCTATGATAAGATCCTACTTGATTAGCATCCATATGGTCGGGCACTAAGAACATTATAGAAAATCTTCGAAAAAGAGTTCCACTGCACCTACAACAACAAATGGCATGGCCAATCGCGATTAAACATTATCTATGAACATATATGTCCTACTAACCTTAACTTTCAAGCGATTTAAACCAGAAACTTTGCACCTTCCAATTGTTTTCACACATCATCTTAATTCCATTTTGTCTTTTATTGTTTACCTATAGTAGCGACCACTACATACATCGAACGATTCCTTAATTAACGGGGGGCTTGGAATTTAAGTCAGAATTGACGAAAAAATTCAAATTTTGGAGTCAAAATATAACTACATTTTAGAGTGTATACATTCAAGTAATCAACATTGTCTATTTATGAATTACAGATGGAGAATTAATAAGGTGTGAGGTGGCGTTATAAGAGGATAGGAGTAGCAGGCCCCTTGAAGAAAAAGAGAGAAAAAAACAAAGAATGTGGCTCACTCGGAAGAAGATGGTAAACGAATGTGATTATGACATATTTGAGAAAAGTGCATGGGTCCGAGAGTTTGGCAATTAGATAGTTTTGCCTAGATGATGCCTCTTTTCTGTGACCTTAGACAGCATAATGAAGACTTTTATTATTTAATTGCTTTGTTCGTAAGTTGGAAGGCTCAATTGTTCCACATTAGTTTGTGGTTCACCCAATAACAAAAATGGAAGAATGTAAGTGTTGGGGAAGATTGTCCCCCTCTCTTGGAACCTCATGTTGGGGTTTGAGTTTCGTCCTTTGAACATCACTACTCGCCTCTTAATTCTTATCTTCTAGAGAAGGGAAACCTCAACCCTGAAAGAACTTTTTTACATCCAAATTTTTTAATATTATAGTCATGTAACAATTCGGTGTTACGTAGATTGATGGTTAAAAACAGAACTTGTTGGCTTTTGTTGCATGCACCAAAGCAATTAAGAAACGAAAAATGGCTTCCTCGCTTATCTGCACTTATAATACCTTAGTAATATATTGTTGGTGATATGAGATAATGTAAATTCACACTATATAAAAATAAGTTTTATATATAAGAATAAGTTACACTTCAATTTATTTTTTTAATATGGTATCAAAATATATCATAACAAATAAGTCTAATCACATAAGATAAGATCTCACACAATAAAAAATAAGTCTAACCACGTAAGAGAATGATATCACTTTCAACCCAAAACCTTGAAGCATTAGGTATTTAGATATTTTTTTTTATATATTGTTCAACTTTCTTATTCCTATCCAATATGAAAATTAGACTCGTACTTAAATACCTAACAAGATAAAAGAAAAAGTTTAAATTAACACAATAAAAATAAAGAAAAAATAAGAGAAATTCAGAAATTTATAATTTCAGTAAAAGTATAAACATACCAATAATAAAAAGAAAATATATATATTATATAGATTTGGTGGTACAACCAAAAGCAAACTTGATAAGACCTTAATGTTATGATATTTGTTAGATAGGTAACGAGGATGTAAGCAATATATATTCGATAAAACAATATCAAATCCTTATGCACTAGTTTTGAAGCCTGAACTTATATATAGGAGCCCTAAACCTTCTAGATTTTTAGCACACAACTAGAACTAGGGTTTTAATCAAATGATTAAAAGGCAGTCGAATTTATGTCTTAGATAAAAGAGCTGCGTAGGTATTTAAAAAAGTTAAATTGTTAAAAGAAAGATTGCAAACGCTAATAAAAAGAAAAATGACATTACAGAAAGGATTAGCTGCCTAAATAAAAAGACGATAAGACAAATTTAGAAGATAAAGGAAGGTTGAGTTTTTTGGAGCCGTCAAACCTAAATTTTGAACTAAAAGTCATCCATAAACAAAAATTTAGGGCTGTCTAGCTGAATTCAAGAGATCTAAATAGTGCTTATTTTCACCTAATGTTAAAATGGAGAAGATAAAACATCACTAACAAGATTATAAGACTAAAATAAAGTGATATGAGTAAAAAAAAAATTAAACAAAGGGTAAATCTTTTCAAAAATAAGCTCACTGCAATATATTCTATAGTGTTATTACTCCAAGGAAACATAGAGATCCCACCAATAAGATCTGAGGACAACGAGAAGTTAATACCCATATTTACAAAATTAGAAATAAAGGTCCTAGCCATTTTAAATTGACTTTGTTTTAAAATTAGGAACATGGAATGAATATCTGATAGTGTTTTAAACACATCCTCTATTACTATAAAAAAATCACAAAATGTTATAGATTATATTTCTTTCAATTAATTATTTTATATTTTTAACAAATTTCTATCATTATTACAGAATGTACATCAGATAATGTGTTAAAGAGATGCTATTATTCTAACACTCCACCTAATATTATTAACAGAATGAAAATCAGGGAAACTCAAAATACAGTTTTTAGCATAATAGAATTATCGATTTTAGATATTCAAAGCTATAAAAAAAATGTCACATGCACGTTATTGAAAAACAATATTAGCTGGTATAGATTGGAATACTTTTGTTGGAATGATTATTGACTTTATATTGATAATATATGTCATTCTTTCATGCCGACAGATTTATCTATTCATGTGATATTGGTTAACGTAGTATATCTACCATATTTATATCAAAAATTAAAAAAATATATATATATAATTGTACTTTATAAGTAATTTTATTTTACAATTTAATTAAATTTCATTCTTAAATGCAAACTATTTTTTGAAATCTGTTTATTAAAATGAATTAACTATCTTTGAATAATAATTAAAAAATAAAAAAGCTTCGGTCACAATTGAAGTTGAGTTTCTGGTAAATTACGTGTTTGCTTAATAATTTAATAATAGAATTTGTTTAATAGAAAAGTTACGAATAGAATATTTAATAAAAAATATATATTGTATCAAACTTATTCTACAATTATATCCAATAAAACATTGAATAATGTTGGTCAATACTTGATTCTAATCATTAACGTTTTCTTTATTTCAAAACTACGGTTATTTTAGAAGTTCAAGGTTTGGTTATAATTTTTCTCATGGTATTCCTCTTTTAATAATTGTATAGACAATTAACTCAAAAATATCTCGACCATCTAAGGAATGGAGAGAAAATAAATAAAGGCATTTTTACCAAAATATAGCACATAATTAATAATTCCTTAATTTATGCATAATAGCCTTTAAAATGATAATATTGAAATGGGGTTGAAATCTTTATTGATAATTTGACACTAGCAACACTTCTTAACCATTGTATGGTTGGTTGTGGTTATAATTCAAAATGCATTTATGAGTTATTATTGTGACGATAATGAAGTATGCAATGGCAGAGTATATTAATATGTTGTGCTACCCTCCCCAAGATCATCATAGTAGAAAATGTTGGAGCATTAGATCTACATATTGATGGCATGGTTGGAGACTGGGGACCCTATAATTGGCTAGAAATTGAAGTTATAAGTATTTTCTCTTTGTTATGATATTTATGTCACTAGTAATGTCCAACTATGAAAGCAATTATTATGGTTGTGGGGAAGTGGTTTTGTTCCCCTGGACAAGCTTAGACAAGCTTAGTTGGAAACAAATGTGGCTTTTTCCCTTCATGTGGACACCACTCAATAAATAACCCTTACTTACCTTCAAAGCTTCTCAAACAATGCATTACTTCCTCATAAGCTCACACAACTACAACAATCTTTTTAATCCATGCCTTTTAAGATATTAAATAAAGCACTAATAAATTTTTAAGTCAATATCATTTTTATAAAAATATATAGTTTTTTTTACTTCGTAATAAAAAAAATCTTTAAAATTAAAAAAAAAGTACTTTAAGATTCAAGTTAAAAAACTTAAACAAACACATTAAAACTTGTAATATTTTCTCAATAAGACGATTTTCTAAGAAAGAAAACACAAACAAACCCTGTATCTCCAGAATCCAATTTGCCTTAGTTCTTCATGTATGTCATTTAGTGTCTTTTCAATAACAAATAGTAGAGAAAATATTACTTTTAAAAAGTGGAGATAATATGAGGAAAGAAAGAGGGGAGATTTTTATCCATATCTTACAGTAACAGCAGATCACATACGCAACGTGTATTTGGATGAAAACCACACGAAGGTTCCTTACCATTCTTTTTCAGGTCTAAGGGCTAATACTGCTACCAAAACTTTGAGAGGGACATTGGTCACTGTTATCATATCAATTTTTTCTTCTATCTTTTTTCCTTTTATTCATTAGAATACACGTGTTTCATAACTTTTTTCTTATAGAATGGATCAATATGCATTGTTGAGTCTGAAACATGAACTTGACATAATATTATAGAAATAATTTTAATGAATACTTTTAAATATATTTATCACATCGTCAATTAATCTTCTCATTTTTCATAATAAATAACAAATGCATTTTACATTTTTTAAATACGTTACCGGTAATACTTTTTTATTTAATTTTTCTAAGGTAATACGAGGATTTATGAGAGGCCTGGTAAATGAATAGAAAGAAAGAGCATTAGTGATTAAATTTTAGATATTATAAAATTTTGTAAATCTCATTTTCACTTAATAAACGCTATTCATAATCATAAAAGAACTCTACCAATAATTTTATCGTTTTGAATAAATTTTTAATTCATAATATAGAGAGTGATAGAAACTAATATTCTCTTTTACTAATTCTCTTTAAAATTCTAAATTTATTTTAATAACTAGTCCTACTTTTAATACTAATATTAAATATTGTTGCGAGGTTAGTCAAAATGAAATTTTAATCCAAATTATATAACATTAAGCATTCAAAATATTACACTTAGGAAATGGTAATTGCTGCGGAATAACTGTTTGCCACTTTTTTTAGTAAAGAAAATTACATTAAAATATTGCAAAAAAAAAGTACCATAATTCAAGATAGAAACAGAAACGGTAGGTGGCAAAGTAATTGATTAAGCCACACACCACTGCATCATGCAACCATATAAACCCGAAAAAAGCAGAAAATTAGGTATGTAAGTACATTGTGACTAGCATTATTGCAATCGATCCTTTACATTATTCTTCCTTTTCAAACAAGTGTAGTGAGATTAGCTATACATCAATATATTGTAGGCACTTCTTTCTAAGTATAGAAGAGATAGGCATGAAAAAAGAAAAAAGAGCATAATCATAATACATGCAATTACATATTGACACATTCATCTGGGTTTGTATTATGTGTGTGATCTTATATAAAATCGTGAAGTTGAAAGAGATTCATCATTCATGCATGCACCTTTTGCGGCTCGTGTTTATATTAGAGGGATGATGATGCATACACGCGTATGCTGGACTATGGAAACGTGTGAGTTTTATCTTTTAGATGACATGCATGCACATTAATTGAAGCATAAGGCATGCGTAACAAAGATTATCACCATAAAATGAAAATGAGACTTTGATATTTTTGGTGCATTGGTGAAACGTGGCTTATGAAAGTTGTAAACTGTATATCATGCTAAATGTGGAAGGAAGGCTACAGAAAGTTGCTAAGTTCCTTCTACCCTAATGAAAAAGATAGGGTGGTTGTGTTGTATCTACCAATGCATCCAATGTGTTGATAGTATTTATTGAGAATTAATGTATAGCAGTTAAAAAAAACCATTGGTCTAGCCATAAAGGGTACCATGTAAATGAAACCAGTTACTCTCTGCTACTCATTCATATAATTTTGAGACAAACACTTAAATATAATTTAATGGTTCACTTGATAAAATTTATATTTCTGTATAAAATTATGACGATGTAATAGTTTACATATGGATAAGATAAACTAACATAATTCAAATTCTTTTTTCTCTATATATCAATTCTATTAAACGCAAGGATCATGTACACCAAAAAATTTAAATAAATTGGACATTTGTAACTATCCAATTTAGAAAATATTTAAAAATATATTGTTCATTACTGAATCAAATCTATTTAAGAAGAAAATTTAGTTAAAGAATTATTAAGGGAGAAACTTTGGCATAGATAAACACAATATTATAAACAATCAAGGGAAAAGATGTTAATTACAAATTTATACTTGTACTTTTGTAACGTTTAGTATCTTACAAAAACAGACAGAATCATTTTCCTATCATAAATATCTTTGAACAAATTAATGTTCACAGGTATGGTTAGGTATTGTGAGGAATGACAGAATGATGCATGTCTTTGAATGAACAAAAAGCACTAGGCTTCCGCAGGACATTATGTTGATTCACTAACTCACTTTACTTTTATAATGTGCAAGTTCCAAAGCACCAAAATGAGAGTATCAGGACCAAGGGTCCTTCACTCATCATATTAATATTTTGCCTTTGGTATTGTGCCTTCAAGATAAGGTTTCCCTAAAGTCCAATGTATATTCCTTTATGATAATTTTTCTATTATTGCCTGTATTTTTTTTTTCAAATCATATAATATTTTCATTTAAGAAGTAAAAACTGATTAAAAATAAATAATATAACTACTATTTTCATCATGTCACTCTTTTTTACCTCTTGGCTGTATAATATATTTGATTTCTTGAACATTTGAGATATCAAGAGCTTGAACTTACTTTATTTTCTTATTTCGATATTTGATAATTTAAATACTAATTATTTTAATATAGAAATAAAATTTTATTGTAATTTAACAATTTATATTTTTGAAAATCATTTGAAACGAAGTAAAACCGAATCATATTTAGAAGTAAACCAACTTAATATATTAAATTGCTTTAATATTTGAGATCACAAACTTAAACCTACTTTATTGATTGAATAATTTGAACATTTAATTAATATTTAATATTCAATAATTCAACTTTGTTTCAATCTAATACTTTATATTTATTTCTTAACCAATATATTAAGGATATTCAGAAGAATAGAAAGAACCAAACCAACATAAAATTTATTTCAAACTTGATTAATTATTTAGTTAAATGAACTTGGTGTATAAATAAAATGGGTTGAATTTGAATTAAAGTTAAATTTATGGTCCAAAAAATAAAGAATGAAATTATTTTTATTTTTTTAATTTTAGTTTTTAAAATATATTATCTTTAAAAGACTAATGATTAATTCAAATTAGCAATATTTTATAGAGTGCTTATACGTTAACAACCTTACGTGGCATTACAACCACTTACAACTCTACGTGGCAGTGATGTGGCCAATTAGTTCCTGCGTGGCAAATTTGGTCCAGTATGGCATTGGGGTAAAATTTAGGGTTTAAGTTTCATCTCATTTGAGCGCCGCAGCCACCCACAGGGTTTTAGTTTCCCTCACACAGCTTCTCGTCGCCGTCGCCCTCCACCCCTCCCAACGACCTTCCTCCGTTGAGCGTCGCAGCCACCCACAGATTTCCTTCGTTGAGCGTCGCATCCACCCACAGGTTCCCTTCTTTGGTTTTCCCTCACACGGCTTCTCGTAACCGTCGCCCTTCACCCCTCCCAACGGCCTTCCTCCGTTGAGCGCCACAGCCACCCACAGATTTCCTCCGTTGAGCGCCGCAGCCACCCACAGGTTCCCTTTTTTGGTTTTCCCTCACACAGCTTCTTCTCGTCGCCGTCGCCCTCCACCACAAATTTTTTTCTGTCTTCGTGTAGTGTGAGTTGTTAATTTGCGGTTGTGTTTGTATTGTGTTATTTACGTATACATTGTTGTTATGGGCGGTCACTAAGTATAGTGGGTTCAAGACTGTATGTGGAAAACTGGTAGTATTTCAAGTATGGAGGTGAGTTTGACACATAATTGCTACCCCTGTGATTTGTGGTCAGAAACTTGCAGACAGTTAGACACTTAAGTATAGAGGGTTAAACAGTTCTGAACTGTCAATGGTGTTAATGGT
>Ga0209489_101901_pt1 | contig 42878 bp, 25 predicted proteins | sample SiratrowhiteBW_FD_187527 | JGI IMG/M metagenome (GOLD analysis project Ga0209489, IMG submission 187527) | Root nodule microbial communities of legume samples collected from California, USA - Siratro white BW (SPAdes) (version 2) | ecosystem: Host-associated > Plants > Roots > Nodule | place... | reverse complement strand
ATGAGATATTAATTAAGAAATAATCGCTGTTTTTCTTTTGATACCCGATAACTGTATATTGGTCGGTCGAAATTCAAAAATATAAATTTATTATATGAACTTGAAACTTTGTTTTTTTTTTTTTTTGAGATAATAAAATGCATCCATAATTACTTTCAGTTTTTTTTTTTAATTTTTAAATGGATAATTGTTATCGTGTTTATTGTATGTTTTATTTTTATAAAAGTATTATCCTGAAACGAAGAACAAAACAAACAGAACCGATTAAACCTAATTAGTAGTGCACGTGGTTTTCGCCACTCTATGACCACATAACTTGAACGTGAAAGTGCTGGATGCTAGATTTTGTCACGTGATTTTCTGAGAGGCTTAAAAATTTGAAGATATTTTTAGTTTATATATTTTAGAAGAAAAGTACATTTTTATTAAAAAATTATTTTTAAATTTTTTTTACCTTCGATTCTATTTTTGATGTTTGATTTTACCTTCGATTACACTGATGTGATTATTGTTTTATATGGTTATTGTTTATCTTGTATAATTAATTTAAATTTTAAATTTAAGTATTTTAATTAATTTTTTATTACAAAAATTATATTCTATTGAATGCTCAATTTTTTATTAAAAAACTATATTCCATTGAATGCTCAATACTTTATCTGTTTGATTTTAAACTTTCAAGTATAATATTATAAATTTAGACAATAAAAAATAACATATAAAACCTTAATTATTCTTATCAGATGATATTATTTTATATATTTACATGGTTAACTTGATTTTTCATACTATGCATAATTTAAAAAGTGAAACAATATTATTCTTAATAATAATTAAGGATTCTAAATTTCGTTTTTATAATTTTTCAAGTTTATAATATCATTTTTGAGATTGCATTATAAGACAGTGACATTTGATTTTGGATATCTCTTCTCGAGGAATGTTGTTAACAATTAATTTTATTATGTATAAGTTTTTGGATACCTAATTAATAAAGGAGTGAGTATAGTCTAATATAAAGATAATATTGTACTCAATACATCACCTCTCGCTTTACACAAATATTTTGAATCAAATTAACCTTCCTAGAAATTATAATAAACTATATTAAACAATCGCTATACATATAGACTTGAAAATTCCGCATATATAGACTTTTTTAGTATATGTTAGAGAAATTTTATATCTCAACCACCATTTGATTTTTTTGTACTTTAGAACGTGTTTGGTTAATTAGTTCATTACATTCTTTATCATATAAAATGAAATTTGAAATCTATCTATGATGTAAAACTTTAACCTTCAGTCTAAATTTCTTAAAAATTTACTATTATCAACAAATAAAGTACTTTAAGAACAAAGATGATATGGGACAAAACTGTTCAAATTTAGTAATTATTTTTGAATATTCATTACCACAAGACCACAGTGACTAAAGTTTTCTGTAACATTTAAAGCAACCTTTATAACTTCACTCATTTGTTACTATAATGGCTTTCGAAGATTCCAACAATAACACGATCTTACTTAGAAAAAAATAAGAGGCACGATAAAAAATTTCTAAGAAAATGTCACTTTCAATCTATTGTCAACTATTTTTAACTTTAGTCAGTTTACATAAACTTTTATTTCATTAATATAAAGAAACTTCACATTGAGATTGTCATAAGTGTTTTTTTTTTCTTTTACTAAATACAACCTGGATAAGGCCACATGACCCCACACTGAAAAGAATAAAAGTAACCAGTGTATGGTAGTCAATAATTGAACAACATTAGCAGACCCAACAATTGTATGAATAGTAAAACAAAACTATGTTAATTAGTGCCGACTTATTAAAAGACATATTATAAATTCAAGTAAACGTTTGTTTGAAAATAATGATAAAAGTCTACCTATTAATATACCTATCTATTAAATATAGTGATATTTGTAATTGTCTCAATGGTGTGAAAAGAAAACACTATGTGGAAATGCATGGAAGATCCTTTACTCCGATAATGATACAATTTCGTGTCACTATCTCCTTGTATCAAGTTTTATACGCACACATTTAAATTTTTAATAAAGTTACGAAGGTCTGACCTTGTTGTCAATGAAAATGAAAATCCTCAGTATTGGATTTTGAAGAACTAAATATTGTATAAATATTCGTAATTCTAACTTTTAACTTTTACACCTCTTTCAAATCATCAATCTCTTTTATCAAGTTTAATCTACGTGACATTATTAAATATTAGAAATGTGAATATTTTAAAACCAACTTGTTTAAGGATAAAAATACATATGTTATAATTCGAATAACTTTTTTCATAAAATATATTTATCATTTACATTACCATTCACAGTCCTAAAATGGTACTAATGGAAATGGTATTAAAATAATATAAACAATGAGATGAGAACTTTAAAGAGATATGTACACTGAGTTAAAAATTCTACATTAAATAAATTTGAATAAAACAAATAATATATAAATAGAAAGATTTACACATTTATTTTTTTAAATATTTAATTAAAAGTAATGTTATATAAGTTTATTCAAGACTCGCTAATGTCAAATATATTTAAGGTGTCTTCTTTCAAAATTTCACTATAATCTAAAAAGACATAAATCTAGTGTATGAACTTGAAACTTTGGTTTTTTCAAATTTTAAATTAATAAGAAAATCATATATATTTTGAGTTTTTAAAATGCATAATTGTTATAGTTTTAGTTTATGTTTTATTTTTATAAAGGTACTTCTTAAACCAAAGACAGAAAAAAAACAACAAAACCTAATGCTTGGTGTGGGTTCTCCTTAATTAGTAGTTCACATGGCCTTTCGTCGTCATTCTTGACCTCAGATGCGAGATTTCGTCACATGTTTTTTTTTTAGAGTTTTTGAGAGTTTTAATTATTGGAAGATATTTTCTGTTTATATATTGAAAAATTAATGTGTATTTTTATATGTATTATTTTTAGTTCTTATGACTTTAAATAATAAAATGCAAGTAAAATAGTTTTCTAAGAAATTTAAAAATTAAAATAATACGTATAGAGATTAATATATCCAAGTTTTAAATATAAAAAATTTAAAAAATACATATATTCTCATATGCACACGAGCTAGGATATAGTCGGTAGATATAAGTGCTATTTTCCTTTGCTTTATCTTAAATTTGCCATCTTCAATAGCATATTTATATTGTAATACTAAATATGTTTACAATGACCACATATTATATATTTTTATTTTTATTTTATATGTTATATTATTGTCGAAAGAGACATGATATTTGACACTATATATCCAATAACTGTTAAATGGAGATACAGAGTAGAAAAAAAAAAGAGTGTAATTTGTCATTGTTAGAATGCTTTTACGCTGAAGTTATTGGTTCAACGATTTTGCAAAAAAATTGCTATGTATACTTTGCCTTGATATTCCCTTGTTATATCTGCTCCTAGTAAGATGCTTTATTTTGATTATAATATGCCATGGATTGAAAAAAGGTAAGTTATATTTAACTTTCTTCCGGCATCGAGATTCATTTTGTCTGTGTTATGAAGTGGAGAATGATAGAAATGAAGAAAAAGTCAACATTGTTTGGAACAAAGAAAAGAGATTAAAACAACAATAAAACAAAATAAAAGAATTTTTTTTGAGTAAATAGATTGATGTAATAAATTTAAAAAAAATCATAAAATAATATATTTATGAACTAACTAAAATATTTTTATTATTATGAATTAATTTTATTTTTTAATTTTATTATTATTATTATTATATTTTTTATTATTGCTATTTAGTATTATTTTAACTTATTTTACTATTATTATTATTATATAAATTTATTTTTTTATTATTTATTATTTAATAAACGGGTCACCTACTCTCAAATTCGTCCACTTCAACAGAACTCATCTTCAATCAAAATAGTAAGTGAATAATTACACTGATATGGTTGAAGTGTGATACTTATTGACTGGGTTCTCAGGTAGATGGTTGAAGTGTAATAATTAAGTCCTTGTATGGTAACGCAGGCAAATTCTTTTTTTTACCTTCCTGGTTTCATCTGTATCTCAGGAGAAGTGAAAATATCATTTTATCCTTAATGAAAATATATATAAACTCTCATACACCTTTCTTCTTCTTCTTCTCAATTTCAAACTCAAACCATTTGAAACTGAATTGTTATTGTATTTGGGGGTGCAGGAAAAAAAACATGGGGTGGCGGAAGAATTTGCTTGCGCATTACACTAAACCAAGCCCAATATATATAATGAAAAAGTATATTTTTTAATTAATGTTTATAATTTTAAATTTATAGCATGTTTGAAAGGTAGTGTGTGAAATGCTAATTTTTGAATTTGAAGAAAGAGAATCGGAAACTAGAAGGAAGAACTGGGATAAACAAAGTGTTCTTTAAATTGTTGTATATTAGCTGAATTTCCACTTTCTTGATTTTACAAAAGAAATGTAAAGAAAAAAAAGAAGAAATTATGACATATTTAAAGAAGCTGTACGAATACCAATTGACGCCAATTGCTTACCAAGTTCCATAAAAAAAGCTTTAATGGATCCATAAATTAATAAACTACCTAGTTATATTTTGTTCCAGCGATCCATTTCTTATCTACCATTTTATATAAATTTATCACAAAAAATTATTTTCTTTCTTGATTCTCCATTCTCTTCGGTCTTTTATTTTCTCCTATAACTGTATCTTTTATGGTGAAGCTGCTTTATAGGGCAACAAGTAAAAAATTCACAATGACCATAAGAACAACCAAGTTTCTAGGCTTTTGTGACTACAACATCACTTACATGATATCTCAAATAATGCAAAGGTTGTCCCTTAAAAGACAATTACTGTTTCATTTTCTTTTCTTATAAAAATTAACTTTCAAAAAGTATATTCAGAGTTTAAAATGTAACATTTTGAAAGTACGAAAAAATACAGATAAAAATATATTAGTAAAAAACTGCGTGGTGTAAATAACAATTGCCTGCGTGGAAGGGTTCATTGCCACTTGGATCCAGGATGGGCTCTGTCCTCCGAAGCCAGACTGCTTCTTCCTGCACCTCCATATCATCTTCCTGCACCTCCATAGTTTAGGCAAATTTACCATTTAACCCTTTTTTAAAACATTTCATATCCCATAATATCCTTTACCACCTTTCACATCCTTTCTTCCTCAACTTTGCCTGCACCCCGTTCCCACACCACTGCACCCCATTCGACGGCGGCTGCACCTCCCCCTCCACCTCTACCTCCACTCTCAGTGTTTGTATCTTAGTTTGCCAATGCAAATCTGCATTGAATGCACCTTAGTTGTTTGATTGTTGGCTTGGTTCTCCATCATTGTTCTATATTTCACGAACCACGGTTCGTGAAAACCGTGTAACCCACAAACTTCAACTTTCATCATTTTGGCACTCATTCAAGCAATTGAAAGGAAGGTAAGCATCATTGTAAGTTTAATTTTAGATTGTAGAGGTAGTTGTGGTGGATTGGTGGCGGAGGACGGCGGTGGTCCAATTTTTTTTCACTGTCAAACTGTTCTACGGTTTGTAGAAACTGTAGGTAATTCAAATTATTTCTTCTGCAGTTTGTACAAACCGTAGAACAGTAAAATTTTTTTTTTCTGTTGTGCAGTTTATACAAGCCGCAGAAGAAAAAAAATGTTTTACGGTTTCTACAAACCGTAATGTCTATTACTTTTATGGTTTCTACAAACCGTAGAGTTCTCTTATACACCTATGTCTACGGTTTGTAGAAGCCGTAAGCAGTAAAAAAAAATGCAAATGCTTTTACGGTTTCTACAAACCGTAATGTCTATTACTTTTATGGTTTCTACAAACCGTAGAGTTCTCTTATACACCTATGCACTTATGGTTTGTACAAACCGTAAGCTCTTACGAATGTTAAAATAACTACAGTTTGTATAATCCGTAAGAGGCATAAATATTGTTTTTAAACTTACGGCTTACAGAATCCGTAAATATTAAACTTTTACGGTTTCTACAGTCCTTGGAAATCAGAAAAAATGAATAACAGATACCTTGACGAAGATGACGGTGGTTGTTATTCAGCCATCCACAACCACCGACGGCCACCCAAAATGCCTTCAACCCCCCACTCCAATACCGTAGGAACCTTTGCGACACCTTTTACCGCTGTTGTTCAGAAATGCACCGCACCCCTTTCATGGAAAACCTTCTTTTATAGCAGCAGGGATAATTTTATAATTTACTCATGTCTATTATTGGAATTTTGAAAATTATGGAAGTGCATGAAGATAATACGGAGGTGCAGGAAGAAGCAGTCCGAAGACCATTAAATGGTAGGCCCAACAACATAGTGTAACTCTTTTCATGGTTTAGCTCATGTTTTCTGAATTACAAAAATCCCACGCCACATCCTAACTGAAATTATTCCAATCAATTCCTAATGTATACAAGTTTGTAAGTATCCGTTACACTAATTGAATTACATAAAATATAAATATTTTTTTTAAGAAAAATAGATTATTAGTTAGTTATAATTTATTTTTGTTAAAAATAATCAAAATCTTATTAATTTATTTTTGAATATTTTTTTATTTGGACTAACATAAATTAAAAATAAGTTATGATCTATAAACTAACATAAACTAGAAGTTAGTAAAATATATTATTTGAAACGTTTTACAAGATATTATTTTTGTATTGATGGAAGTAGTAGCTGGTAAAAAGGAGTGTTAATTTTGACGGAAAGTTAGTTACGGGAAAAGAAAGAAAAAGATTAGGGAAAGAAATAAAATGCGAAGGTTTGACAATAAGGTGGAGCAATCAATGTAAGAAGGTTTCGCAGTCGTACTCCATTGACACATTTGTTTTTCATAAAGTATTGTGGCGTTGTCTGTGTTGGGAGCAAATCGGGAACCATCCAAATGGCATCGTCGTCTTCGCCAAAGGACCAACAACAACTCAGAGACGAAGATCGTGAAGAGGAGCAGCCTCCGCCTCAGCCAGTCAAAGAGTGCGTCCACAAAACCAAAACGATTCAGTTTCTCGGACGCACCACTCCGATCGTTCTCCAAAACGACAATGGACCATGCCCGCTCCTAGCTATCTGTCAGTGCATTTCGCATCCTAGGGTTTCGCCATTTCGCATCTTTTATTGCTCATACTTAATTCCTAAGATACCGTTTTCTCCGTTGCCTTTCCTCATCCAAACTCGATTGCGTTTCGGATACGGAATTTCCTCTATTATGATTCCCCTTTCTCAATCATTTCTTTATGTTAGTTATTGATTCTTCTAGTTGATGCCATGAACCGTTCTTTCTTCTTCTTTTTCGAATTCATTTACAGTCACGTATTAATCTTCGTGGTATTCGGTTATTTCTTCATGTTCTTTTTCGCACCGCCATCTCCCTTCGTGTTCGTTATTAGGCTGTGGTCATTCTGTTATTTGGCTTCTATATTTTGATAGATGTTGCTTTTTACAATATCCTAGGCTATCTTTTTTATTATACCTGATAGCGTATCACGAACAAATACAACACACGGAAACTCAATAAGGTTCAGACTTCGTAATTTTTGGGTTTAGTTGCAACTTGCCAAGAAAAACTTATTAGGATTCATATACGAATTCTCTTTCGAATTGGTTGCTGGCCAACATGCCATTACTCCGACCTGGTTGTTTATCTGTCTCTCTTAGGTCTTAGCCCCTCACTTTTTATCTTTGGTATTGATTGTGTCAATGCTTTCACTCTTCTGCCAAGTTACCTGTTCAAGGTTTCTCAATCGTGAATCGTGGTACGTTACCTATAATTGAATATGCCGACGTAATTCTGCGTCATCCATTTGTTTATATTTTTCCCACTTGCTAGTTTTATTTTCTGTCGTATGAAATGCAGCAAAATTCGTAGTATGTTTTTCATAAACTCTCTTCATCTTCTAGGAAATGATATTATTTATGCCTGGAAGTCTCCCAGATTCACTTCCTTTCATCAATTATTGAAAAAAAAAATGATAGTTCTCAGAACTATCTACTACAGTTGTCAATAAACCCTAACTTTCTCAGTCACTTTTTGTGTCAGTGTTTTTGCTGCCCCAAACTGTGCAGCCTTATTTCTCCGTTGTAGGCGTGGCAACTAAATTCAAACCTGTGGATATCCTACCTTACCCCAACTTTGATGGGAAACTTGCTTTGACTGTGGTTAAGTTCAGGTTTTTCTGGACTTATGAAATCAGGGTTGGGGATGTAACTCTGTGCACCCATCTCTGAATCAATACATAAATACATACATACATGCATATCTGCACACACTTGTGTCCGGTTAAGATTTAAGAAATAATAATAAATTCCAAATATTATTACCTTAATAATAATTGGCCTAGAATATTGAATGACCATAGTAGACACAGGTAGTGTTTTCCCATCCCAGACTTAGGTATTCTGCCATTCGTGTATGATCTTTCTAAGAAAAAGTCATTTGTATATTTTTGAATCTATAAATATTTACTAAATTAAAATGAAATATTGAAAGTGCAGGCCTTCAACATAAATATGAATATAATGTCATACGGGCCTTCAACACATCTCTCTTTTCTTCAATTCTTTGATTGCTCTTTAGTCCATGTTATACATTCTTAAACCTCTTCCAATGCTATTTCTTGATATTCTTTTTTGATGGAGAGGAGAATTCTCAAAATTGTGATACCTTAAATTTATTTGCAATATTTATAGTTTAAATTTTTTGAAGTGGGTTTCCCGAACCTAAAAAAACCCAATAGGCATGGAGATGTGTTTAATATTGTTGTCTGTCAGGGAGAGCGAAGCCCACCCTGTAGCTATGTTTACTCTACAGTTTGCGGTCATCCCTAACCCTAGGCTTTTTTTTCTGGCAAACCTGTTACACTCTTCAGCTGAAGTGAACTTGTGACCTTTTCTATCCTACTCTGTTCAGTTCCAGCATTTTCTGTTTTGTAGTCCAGGCCTTCATCTCACTGTCTTCATCTCTTTTCTATGATTTACCCTTTACATTTTTATGTTCTAATTGATTAGCATGGCGTCCATCTTGCTACCCATTGTCCTACTATTGTATTTTTAGGTCAGCCATTCAACACTACTCTCTCGGATTGATGGCTATGGTATTATATACACCAATCATCTATCAAGAACTATCTTGTGCTAATGAGTGAAACTATTACATATCCTAAGGAGAATGCTAAGACAGCAGCGAAGGCAGAGAAAAAAAAATGAAGAAATAATTCCTTTTTTCTTATCATTATTTTAGAAGAAATAGTAAAGGAGAGAGAGGAATATTAGGACAGAAAAATGAATAACCGTAAAGAATGCATAACCTTAAAAGGGAATAATTGAGGATTGAATCCGTTAGAGCAAATCAGGACATTCTTGATCATAGGAGTGGAATACATGATTGGAGAGAGAGGGTGAGGCTATATAAGAGGGAGGAGAATGGGTATTAGAGGAGGAGACTGGGAAGATATAGACTAGGAGAGAGGAGGACTCTCAAAATTTCCGGTGTTTTTTGACGATATTCTTATTTAAGATCCTTCGGAGCCATAAACTCGTTCTCAACAAGAAGCAGTGCAAATTCGCGATATTCTTATTTAAGATCCTTCGGAGCCATAAACTCGTTCTCAACAAGAAGAAGTGCAAATTCGCCCAAGAGAAGATTGATTACTTGGGGCATGTGATTTCCAAGGAAGGGGTGGCTGCAGACCCTCAGAAAATACAAGAAATGGTGGATTTGCCCATTCCAAAGGATTTGAAAGGGCTGCGGGGGTTGTTAGGGTTGACCGGTTCGTGAAAAACTATGGAACCGTAGCCTGGCCACTAACACAACTTTTAAAATTGTTTCCAATGGGGAAGTGACGTGCATACAACTTTTGAACGATTGAAGAAGGCCATGGTGACCGTGCCAGTATTTGCCATTTCAGTTTTTTCCAAGTCATTTGCTTTAGAGACCGATGCTTTTGGAAAGGGAATTGGTGCGGTGCTGTTACAAGAGGGTAAACCCATAGCATTTATGAGTCAGAAACTCTCAGAGAGAGCCCAAGCCAAATCTGTTTATGAGAGAGAGTTGATGGCCATCGTGCTGGCCATCCAAAGGTGGAGACATTATCTTTTGGGACAACGATTCACAGTATATACGGATCAGAAGAGCCTCAAATTTCTGCTTGATCAGAGGATTGGTGGAGAGGAACAACAGAAATGGGTAACTAAACTACTTGAGTATAAGTTTGAGATCAAATACAAGGCGAGAAGTGATAACCGAGTAGCGGATGCACTCTCCAGGAAATTTCAGTTTGCAGCAATTTCAGTAGTATCCACATCAGATTGGGAAGGTATAGAGGAAGAAGTCTAACAAGATCTCAAGCTCAAAGGGATTATCCAAGATTTGATTCAAGGGATAGAAACAATGATGGGGTATGAATGGCGTAATGGGAGGCTTTTATACCATGGCCGGTTAGTCATTTCAAAGCATTCCAAGTGGATTCCGAAATTCCTCCAAGAGTTCCACGATTCTAAGATAGGAGGGCATTCTGGGTTCTTTAGAACTTACAAGAGGATCTCCGAAGTTCTGTTTTGGGAAGGAATGAAACGAACTGTCATGGAATATGTGAGGCAATGCGAGGTGTGCCAGAGGAACAAACACTCTACTTTATCTCTGGCCGGCCTGCTGCAACCACTTCCTATACCGACCAACGTCTAATCCGATATTTCCATGGATTTCATCGAAGGACTTCCGAAGGTTCCTGGGAAAGACACCATCTTTGTGGTGGTGGACAAGATGACTAAATATGCACATTTTTTCCCCCTTTCTCAATTGTACACAGCCAAGGAAGTGGCTGAGCTGTTTGTGAAAGAGGTTGTGAGGCTTCATGGGTTTCCAAGTTCTATTGTTTCCGATCGATATAGACTCTTCATGAGTGCTTTCTGGTCTGAAATTTTTAAGGCAGCAGGAACAACATTAAAGATGAGTTCAACCCATCACCCATGAACAAGTGTGTGGAGACCTATCTTAGATGCTTCACGGGATATAAACCAAAGCAGTGGCCTTGTTGGCTGAGCTGGGCTGAATATTGGTATAATACCAATTATCATGGCTCCATAAAGATGAGGAGTCCCATTTAAGGCACTCTATGGGCGCGAACCTCCCCTGCTGTTGCGAGGAGGAGGAGAGGCTGCGTTTGAAGAGGTTCAAGTCCTAATGGGGGAACGTAATCAAATGCTCGACGAGCTGAGGTTTCAACTACAAAGGGCGCAGAATTGAATGAAAACATATGTAGATTGTAAGAGGTGAGAAGTGTTTTTTGAACCCGGGGAACATGTGTATCTCAAGTTGCAGCCTTACCGGATAAAGACACTTGCCCGGAGAGTAAATCAAAAGTTGAGTGCTAGATTCTATGATCCCAATGAAGTTCTCGAGGAAATTAGTCAAGTTGCCTACAAGTTGAAGCTTCCTCAAAACGCGAGAGTATACCCAGTTTTTCATGTTTCTTTGTTGAAGAAATGTGTCAACCCCAACACTCAGGCTCAACCCCTACCAGCAGCATTGACCAAGGAGTATGAACTACAAGCGGAACCTGAAGATGTCTTGGCTGTTCAAAAGAATGGTGATGGGGGCAGGGAGGTTTTGATCAAGTGGAAGGACCTCGCTGCATTTGAAAATTCGTGGGAGGCGGCAGGGGAGATCCAAACAGCTTTTCCCTCCTTTCACCTTGAGGACAAGGTGATGCTTCACCTATTGTTACATACCCTGAGGAGAATGTTGAGTCAGCAGCGAAGACAGAGAAAAAAATGAATAAAATAATCCCTTTTCCTTATCATTATTCTAGAAGAAATAGTAAAGGAGAGAGAGTAATATTAGGATAGAAAAATGAATAACCGTTTAGGACAGAGAATGCATAACCGTAAAAGGGAATAATTGAGGATTGAATCCGTTAGAGCAAATCAGGACATGCTTGATCATAGGAATGGAATACATGATTGGAGAGAGAGGGTGAGGCTATATAAGAGGGAGGAGAATGGGTATTAGAGGAGGAGACTCAGAAGATATAGACTAGGAGAGAGGAGGACTCTCAAAATTCCTATGTTACCAAATTACTATTCTATTGTAATTTCTACAATTTCATTCAATACATTTCAGCTGAGAATATTTGTCATTTATTTGCCTAAAGTGTGCCTTGTTTGGTTCTATCTTGGGGTGTGTGTGCATCTATATGTACCAGTGTAACAAAAACTCATACACCACACATGAAGCTAAACAAAGAATATGGACATACAAATATTTTCTTTTTTAATGATTATACGTTTTCTTATCCTCTTCTGATTTCTCTGACCACCTTTTATTCTTATTTTCATATATACTCAGTTATTTCTCATCATACCAATTATCTAAAGTTGAAGTCACCTTTGTGGGAATCCTATTATATGTTTTTTCCTTCTGATCTACTGTTTCTTCTGTTCGTGTTTTATTTTATATATTTTCCTTTCTTTTGTACCATTTGGATAGACGTAGGATTCTGCTCAAACTAATGCTCTGTACTCTTAGACGATAATTTGAAAAATGTAATTAACTGTTTGTTTCCTTATATGACATGCTTACTTTTTGCACTTTAGAAGGGTTACTTGCAACATTTGTTTGGCTTTATAGTATCACACTTATTACTTAATTGTTTATATTTTGCAATTGCAATGCTGCAGGTAATGTTCTTCTGCTAAGAAACAACTTAAATTTGAGTCCAGATATTGCTGAAGTTTCACAGGAGAAATTGCTTTCATTGGTTGCCGAACGATTAATTGATTCAAATAGTAATGTGAATGTAAGAGATACATTTGTTATTACTGGTTACATTCACTCCTGTGATGTAAGCTTATTTGACAATTTTTATTATTGTCTTGCAGAACAAAGATGCAGGCTATGTTGAAAATCAACAACAGAACATTGCTGATGCAATTGACTTGCTTCCTAGGCTTGCTACTGGCATCGATGTAAATATAAAATTTAGGAGGTTAGTTCTGCAGTTTTGCTCATTTCTTTTTTTGCAGTTGTGTTCACCCGTTAACAATTCTGAAGTTCTGATAAGAATGAAACATTAATTGCAGAATTGATGATTTTGAATTCACTCGAGAGTGTGCCATATTTGATCTGTTGGACATCCCTTTGTATCATGGCTGGATTGTTGATCCTCAGGTATTTTTTTCACCCTCAATCCAAATTAATTAGTTCTATCTTGTCATGTATTTTTTGGTTCTGAATAATTTGATTAAAATCTTTTAATTTTGTTTGCGTCATTGGTTGACAACTTAATGATTATTTTGAATTTGGATACAAGGCAAGTACATTTTGTGTGTTTGCGGGGGGCTGTTTCACTATCATTTTGTTGTGACTATTTATTAAAGGATATTATTAGGTTATCAAAAATGATTTTAAGGTAGTTATTATAGAACTGCAATCCTTTGGGATGGCAAATGAATTTGGGAGGTTCTGGAAGAACATTTTCTTGCCAGTTGTTGGCATTCAGCCAAGTTCTACTGTGTCTGTCTTGCTGTATGTAAAATGAGATATGTATTTTAACTCATCAATGTTAGATTAAGGACATTCCTTTGTGTTCAGTACATTCCAGTGGTCTGGTAAGCATTCCCCCTTTCTCATTTGCATCATATTTTGTTAGGTAACCTCATAAGTAGTTAGTTATTGTTAAAAGCGTTAGTAACTAAACTGGTCACGTAGGATGGTACTGCTTTGGTACCATGTCGAGAATAGATAAACCGAGAAGGAATATAATGAAGTATATATGTTGTGTACACACATGAGTATGAGATACAATGATAAGGAACAAAATAGTATCTAATTATGAGAAATATTTATTATGGTATTTCCTCGTCAAATAATATCACATCCCATTTTAATGTATTCAAATCACATCTCTAACATAATCAAATCATATCTCTACTATTCTCCCCCAATCTAGAGCATATATATCATACATGGCAAACTTGTTACAAATATCATCAACACAAGACCCTTTGAGAAACTTAGTAAACATGTTAGTCACTTGGTTGTCGAAACTGACAAAGTAAATAGTGATATAGATAGTACATATTTCTTGGACACTACTTTCTTTTTATCTTTAACAATTCCCTCAAGCTGGAAGATATGTAGCATGAGTTAAGCTTGTTAAAAATGGTCAGATGACATGTCAGTGGAAGGAGAGTAAAAGTGGGTAGATGACACAACAATTGTCGGAATGCAGAGCAAATGCTCAAAGAATGCAGTGACTGCTGAAAAGCCTAGGTAAATGCTCAAATAATGTGGCAGCTAGTGGAAAGCAAAATTGACCAGAGGACATCACCTATTGGAAAACAGAAATTCTTGAAGGATACGACAGCTATGGGAAAGCTAAAATTCTCAGAGGGCAACATGAACGGCGGAAAGGAAAAAATGCTCAAAGAACACAGTGGTTGCCGGAGTACATTAATGGTAAAAGGAGATATTGGTTGGCAGAGACAAAAAATGCTAAGAAAGCAAAACCGCTCAAAGGGTAGGGTGAATGTTGGAGAGCAAAATGGCTCATCGCATCGCAAGGAGATGCCAGTGGTGTTGATTGCTAGTTGAAAAAATTCCATTGAAATAGAAAACTCTCTGGAAGAACGACGACCGGGAACAGTGCTGGTTGGATATAGCTTGACGAAAAAAAAAGAACTTGCTAGAAAAATGTCATCGGTAAAACATCACTAGTAAACAGTATTTTTGGAAAACTGTTGATGATAAACAATACTCACAAGAAAAAATGTCTGTGGTAATCAATAACACTGTCTAGAAAAAAGATCTGCAGAGAGTAGTTGGCGGTGAACAATAATGATGACAATGAATAGTGTATCCGATGTGTTAGGCTCTTGATACCATGTTGAAAGGATTAGTAAAGAACTGGTCACGGAAGATGGTATCGCTTTGCTCTGTTACCATGTTGAGAAGAGAGAAACCGAGTAGAGATATAATGAATTTATTGTGTGTTGTGTACGCACAAGTATTTTTGTTGGAACGAAGAAAAGATATAAGGAACAAAATATAATCTAGTAATGGGAAATATTTAGCAAGACATTTCTCTAGCAAATCATATATCTAACATAATCCAATCATATCTTTAACAATTACAACATGTTACTCTTATTCTCTATTACAGCCCAATATAGCACTTTCAAAAGATTGTCTAGTACATGTCTTACAATCCCAAAATTTTGTAGAAGAGGCCAATTAGTGGCTGATTAGTGTGGAGCTGCCTCAAACTTGATGTATGGGGATTTTTCATGTGTAGTTTGTCTGGAAACTAGACAATCCAAGGTGATCATGGTGGGACTTGTCTATTTGTGTGTTGGGAATAATAGAACATTTGAAATGCTTTATGGCAAATGTATCGTTTGTGTAAGGAATTTAAAAAAGAAATTGAAATTCTAGAATTTTATGAGTAATTGAATTACTTAAATTGGGGAATTTCAAATTCTAAGAATTTGAAATTCTTCATATTCTAAAATTCATGTGTCTTCTATTCGTATTCTCTCTTTTCTGGTCGATTTTGGTTGATGTATTGCTGACTTTAACAAGACTGAGACATTGTTGGGATGATTACTTTCTAGTTAATGTCGACTAGGTTTTTTTTATTGGATGTTAGTGGGAGTTTTTTTTATAATTTAAATGAGTACGATTATTGTTGTTTTTGTTGTTATTGTTGACCATTGTAATTTCTCGCTCGATATTAGCAATGATTTTCTTTGCCAATGTCTGGGAGGCTATTTTTTGGAGGATGTGAATTAAATTTTTTTGATTGATGTTTGTCATGGTTACTTTTTTTGGCGTTGTATGCAATGATTTTTTTTAATTGTCACTTTGACCGAAGAATAATATCAATCAAGATATGCTAAAAAAGATCATCAATGTTGATATTTTTAACTATTACTAATTATTTGATATTTAAATAATTTTTTGCATTTCTTGGTAATTGAAATACTTTATCCAAACAAGAAAATTAAAATTGAATAAATTTGAATTGTGCTTATCCAAACAAAAAATGAACCATTTTGAGATGAGATCAATTTTAATTCAACGTATTTAAATGTTTAAGAAGCTGTAAAATTCCGTAAGGGTTTGCTGGATGAGTTCTAGCCGGATTTTGATTCAGAGCTGCATACCATTTTGGGTCGAAGATAGGAGCAAGAATATCAAGAAAAACTGAATGTGAGAAAATGTCTTGAAGATGGGAGAATGATTTGATAACATGGAACATAATTACAGTGTGGACTAGGTGAATGCTGTGGGGAAGGGGGTATTTGCTTAGTAAAAGTAGTTGTTTTACTACGTGTTAATTCCCATTAATGAAGTGTATCATGGTATAAATACAACACGAGGTAGGAAAGGAGAACATTTTGTCATTTTGTTACTGTGTGGTTCAATTGTATACTGTAAATTTTAACTGGTCTTGAATGTTTAGCAAAATGTTGTCTTTATGTTTTTCTCAAACAATGTGGAGTTTATTTATTATTTTTTGATGTTTCATTTGATATAAAAAATGTTCATTTGAGCCAGGATTATGACACTGCAAATGCAATTGGATCAAAGTCCTATAATGCTCTTATGGGAGAGCTTGTCTCTCTTGAAACACTAAACATGGATGTCCATCATAAAAATGTTGCAGAAGAAGACTGTGTAGACTTTGTGGCTGCAACAACTGCTACTCTTGGAGTTCCTTCTCCCAGTCTTTCAAAAGCCAGGTCCTTTGATGATTCTTCTCAATCTGTTCCTGACCAGATACCAAGAAAAGGTGATCTTGAAGAAGAGGCAGAGTTGTTGAGAATATTGAAACTGTCCGAGGCTGATTCTAAAGCTTCAATAAGTGATCCTGTTGTAGTTCACGGTAATGGAGGAGAAGTTTCTGTCAGTATGGATAGAAATATGAGTAATGAACAGGTTATAAATATGGATTCTGGAGATAAACTAGGAAATAGCACTGGTGCTGGTAACAGTCACTTTCATGATCCAGAGCCTTCTGTATCTGATGACTTCACTGCTTCTGGCAAAGACCTGAACGAACAGATATCTTCTACTTATACACTGGGAGAGGCAGCTAATTCATCCTTAAAGACTGATACTATGAGTGACCTTCATACGGGACCCAAAGAATCTTTTGACGAAAATAACGTGATGGAGAAGAACAGCCTTCATGCAGTGGTTCAGAATGAGAGTGAAGTTATCTCTTCTCCAGAAGAATACTCTGTCTCAGATGTTTCCAGAGGAGATGGGAAAATCCATGATCAGTCCACTCCTAGTACTATAGATAATGACGTTGTAGTTGAATCTCATGGACCTGATGCAACAACATCATTACAGTTGTCCCCAGGCCATGCAGATTCAGATTCATGTAGCGTCAGATATCAGCAAACTGATGTTTCAGGAGCATTGACTTCAAGTGTTCATGGGAGTGAGCCCATATATGAAGGAGAGGAATGTGTGTTGGACACAAGAACATTTGAGGATCGTGAACCTGTTTATGAAGGTGAGGTGGTACTTGCAGAACAGGCTGACAAAAGCTCCTTAGCTTCTCCTGATCTTAGAGCTAAGGATGAACTAACTCCAGAACAAGGTAAGTGGTGCTTTATACCAAATAAGTGGATTGGTTTTCTTAGATAACTATATGTTTTTATCTCATGGTAGACGTGTCCTTTTCTTGTCATAGGTGAATTGATCAAGAGTTTCTTGAGGAATAATGCCAGCCAGTTGACATTTTATGGGTACCTGATATCGTCTTGTTGGTCTAATTATCTTGTTCTATTTTTATATTCCATATATTTCTCTTCATTATCTAAGGTGAATTATCTTTTTACATTTTATATATGATTAATTCTTTTGCAGTCTTTTCTGTTTACAAGATGGGCTTAAAGAGCGTGAGCTGTGTGTTTTTTTCCGTAACAATCATTTCAGCACTATGTTCAAGGTCAGTAAAAGTCTTGGAAGATTATTTCTTTGGACATTTGGATTACTGATATCAAGTGCAGGCAGTGGCACCTTTTTGTCAATGAGAAAAAAATGTTGGCTGTGTCTTGCAGAGTCTTCATACTAAAGTTGTTTTCTCTTTATCCACAGTATGAGGGTGAGCTCTATCTTCTTGCCACTGATCAAGGTTATATTAATCAGCCAGATCTGGTCTGGGAAAAACTGAATGAGGTAAAAAGTATTGTTATATGATCTTTTTTGTTGGGATCATTTTAAAAAATTTCATTCTATGTTGCCACTGGTACATGTAGATATTCTCAATTAAACATCTTGAAAACTGTAAGTTTATATGTTTGGTGATTTGAGCTCCTTCAACACTGAGGGACAAGTTGTGCAGGCAGCCTTTTTTGTAGTAAATTCTGTGTGCGCGAATCTTTATATAGTATGTCGTGCCGTATGGTTTCATTTTTTTTGTACTATTGGCGTACCCTTCCTCATCCATCTTTATCCTATTTTGTATTTTCTTACCGTTGTTGAGTAATATTAAATTGCGGAAAGTTTATGTACGTATGTTTCAGGTCAATGGTGATACATTGTTTATGACCAGTAATTTCAAGGAATTCAAGGTAGAAAACCATGAAAATAGCACTTGGGATGAAAACAATGCTCTGACCAGCACTGCTGTATGTATATTATTTTAAAAGGGGAATATGTTAATGTTTGCAAATCAATTTTTCTTAGATATTTAGACATCTTCTCGTTTCAGGACTATCTTGCCAGCATCGATAGTGCAGCACAGGCAGGCTTAGATATCAAGTAATTTTCATAATTTGCTGTTAGCCATGAAAACTTGTAAATTATTCTTTTTCAAAATTATAGTCTTAACTATTGTGCAATTTTGACAGTTCTGATCTGCAATTGGCAATAGCCTTGCAACAACAGGAATTCGAGCAGCAGCCATCACGCCAAAACAATTTACAACAATCATCCATTAGTGGTAACAGGCTGGTCACAGGACCCCAGGTACATATGTTTTTACTACAACCAATTTACAGTGTTTTTGGCCAATGATATTATTGTCTGCAGTGTTTATATATAGTATGCATGTCACGCACACTGTTGCCAGTTGCCTGTTGCCTTTGTCTCAATGAATGCCATTGGATGGGATCTTTTCAATTTGTAGGGAGGGGGTGATCTTTACCTATCAGGTTGCAAATCCAGATAATTTTTTATAGAATTTAATTTTAATATACTAATATTGTAATTTTTTGTGTCATCTGCTCAGTCTGTCATATAAGATATGGTTGTTGATTATTGTACTAACTACCATAATTTGTTGAAAATCATTGGAATGCATGATTTTTTTAAGGAAAAGATTTGGTGTTTGACTGCACTAGTAACGCTGCTTAGATGAAAGTTGAAATTTCAAGAATTTACTGGTAATGCTAATTGCAGGTTGCAAGAAACACTGGAAGACAGTCTTCGTCTGCGTCTACATCTCCCAGGCCTGATGGAAAATCCAAAGAAAAATGTATAGTGATGTGACATTCAGAGAGTTTGTTTAGAAGCATGCACTTCAAAATGTGTCACCCTGATAATTGTATCCCGATAACAGCAATCTGATTCAGCTTGTATGAGATATTAGGTTAAGTTGCTTATGTAAATATTGGAAGTATATAGTGTACAACAGTGCTCGGTCCTTTTTAACTGTGACCACAACGCTCAATCCCTTCCCGCCGCAACTTAATATTGTCTGCTCTGGACTAACCATCTCATCTCAACCATTGTATACTGATTGACTTTGCAGCACTTTAAAGGCCAGTGAGAGACAACTCAGGATTTTACCATTGCCGTTTCACCTGCGTCCTCGATCAATAATATTTGATGTAATATTGCCATATAGAAACTGATTGAGTAAGAATGAAAGTGCATGATACCAAAATGATTTATTTTAATTTTTTTGAAGTGAGACATTTTTTTGTTCTTCCTTCTAATGACAACTTTTAAAATCAGCTAGTAATTCAACTTTTAAATAAACTCCTGACAAGATGTTTTTGAAACGGCTAGCAGTTGTTTTCACGTTCAATAAAGCTGGTATTGTGTATAGGTCGTTTTTTTTTTTATAAATTGTACAAATTTTGTGGCTTTGGGAGCTGATATTAAGTGTGGTAGTCGAAGCCTGTGTGTCATAATGCAGCATCAGGTTATGTTCAAGTTCCCCATTAGATTTGACGACTCACTAGGAAGTGTTAATTGTGTGCCATATAATTTGTTTGGATATGAAGTGAAAATAGAATAATAAAAAAAATAAGTGTTTTTTTAGATAATAATATTTTGACATCATTATTTATTTTTGACATTATTTAATACTAATATATATTATTATTTTATTTATATATAATATTTTATTAACAAAATACATTATCAAAGTATAATATGAACAGAATTTATCTATAATATTATTTAACACTAATATATATTATTATTTTATTTATATATAATATTTTATTAACAAAATATATTGTTTTATTAACAAAATACATTGTCAAAGTATAATATGAACAGGATTTATCTTTAACATTATTTAATATTAATATATATTATTATTTTATTTATATATAATATTTTATTAACAAAATATATTGTCTTATTAATAAAATATATTATTAAAGTATAATATGAACAGTAATGTTAAATTAGTATTTTTTTTTTCTTTTTATTATTGGTTTAGGGACACAAGTGAATTAAAAATATAGCCATATAATATGGCAACGCAATTAAAAGTGATATATATGTCATTTATTTTTTTTATTGTTTTCCCAAATTAGGAGAGATTTTTGTTCATGTCAGTCTCATCTTAATTATTTTTCTGTCTGATCTTCGTTCCAAACAATGGAGAATAATTTAGTCTACATTCTTTTTCCTCTTTAAGCTTTCTTTTATCCTTTTTCCCCTCTTATTTTAAAAATTATAATAGGTGATCATTTGGGTTTGACCCATAGATTTCAACTATCGATATCAAACCTATTTGTCCCCTAATTTAATTAAAACAAAGTGATTTAACAATTGAAATAATAAATATAATAAACAATGTAATGAGGTAAAAAAAACAATAGTGGGGAGGAGTGAAAAGATTTTTTTGTTATTTCATTGTGGTCAGGTGAAACGAAAGTGATGGATGGAAGATCCCTAACTAGTATGAGTGGTTTGGTTTTTAGTTTGATTTGTCGTATATTGTGTTTTCTGCTGCCTACATAATTTGTCGTGTTTAATTGAGGTGAGATTTAAAGGGGGACCACTCTAACTTATCGTGTTATTAACGAAGAAATGAATAATTGTAGAACACGACAGCACTACAGCTGTGGTGCTGATGCAATCTCCAACTGTTACCTTCTTTCATTCATCACCACACCACCATTTTATTTTATTTTAATTTCTTGGGGACTGCGTTTGCAGTTCTCATATCTCCTCTTCTCAATTACCTGTTTTCTTCCTTCATCTGCAACCTCACCACTTCGGACTATTTTCATTGCATCACTAAAATTTTTCTCAATATTTTTTCGTAAACATTTCTAAAAAAATATCTTTACTCTTATGATTAAATCTTTAACCAACCATAAAAAAAAACTAAATTCCAATTATAGTGCAGTGAGCATCATTGATTTAATAGTTCTCATATTTTAGTATCTGAATAATAGTAAAAGAACTCATAATTAGCGTAAAAGATGAAAAAGAATAAGATGGAAAATAAATTTTAATAAAAAAGATAAAATCATATACTTTTCTTTCAAATGAAAAAAATAATAACACATTCTCTTGAAACTAAAAGAAAAAAAATTCTTTCTTAATATTTTAGTCAAGCACTCAAATAAGAAATTTTTTGATATGTTTTTGTTTAAATCAATATTATGTTCCTTTTATAACATGAAAAATAAACACTAAAATAAATTTTGTGTTGTGAGAGTTTTTTTTATATTCTTTTATTTGAAGATTTTAATGAAACTAATCAAATTTTTATATCATATTTTATTTTTTATCATCTTATTATTTATTTTTTTATAAGTTATCTTGATCTAACATTTTTGAAAGAGGAAAAATAGAAAGAAAAAAAAAGTACTGAATGGATGCTAGATTTCGAGTGTCTAAAAATCAAAATTGTTCGACGATTTTGTTACTGATCAAATTAAACATAAACACTTCATTAATGTTTGAAAATAAAGTTGAAAGATTAAGGACTATCGTATAATAAGGGACAATTTGAATATGTGAATGATTAATTATTTCAAGAGCTGAAGCTATTATCTGAAAGGATAATCTAATAGAATTTGTAGTGTACCAGTTAACACCAAAATTATAAATATTATCAATATTTTTTTATTGTAACTTTTGATGTAATCTATTTTGCCTTTTAGCAAACCATTTATTTATATATATTTTTTTCACTGAAAATTTTCAGATCGTTATGAACGTGATCTAATAATAAATAGCACAAAAAAGTAAAAGAAGAAAAAAAATACAATTATGTGTTATTTTAATAATTTGTCTCATATTTGTTTAGAGAACTCTTTAAAATAATTAAACACAATAAGTTAGTAAATATAATGATCTCGTGCAAGTATAGTATTTGAGAGATGTGATAAACACTATTATAAGAATCAAATTTAAACTCAATTCAACCTTTTGTTTTAATAGGTTTAATTTTTTAAAATTTTATTTTGTATAACTAAAAAACAAAATAATAAAAAATGTTAATATTAATTAAAGTAATAGTAAGTAGTATTTTTATTATTTCTCTTCAACCAAATAACATCGATTTTCATTTCATTATTATTTTTTACTTATTTTTATTATTATTATTTCTTTTTTCCTCTGTTTTTTTTTTCTTTACAAAACATACCCTTATTCTTACAAAAATATTTCTCTTGCGCAAAATTTCTTTAGGATCCTTTCAGTAGAGAGAAAATAAATAAATGAATGAAATAGATAAATGAAAAAAATAGGTAAAAAAATAAAATTAAAATTACTTGATTGAAGGAAAATAAAAAATTCAGGAGACTAATAAAGAAATAAATAAAATAAGAAAACTAGTATAATCTTTTTCTATATCTATTTTTCCAAATAATTCAATTTAATTTTGTCTTTCCTATTTCACTCTCGTTCTCGACCGAATACATAATGAATGTGGGTGGTCTTAGGTATATTTTTTAACATTTCAATACATTTCAACTCTAACATTTTCTTACTTTCACATTTTTTCAATCTTTTCCCAACCCCTTTAGCCACCAATCAAACACATGGTTGGGTCTATGAAGAGAGAAATAGCGTGCAAAAATCATGAATTATTAATTTTCTATTTGTCAATAAAAAATAATTTAATTGGTAATCATCATTTTCATATTTTAAATGAATTTGAATAGTAATGATATTATGGATACCGTTTTAGCAATAATCTGTAAGCATTTTATGAAATGCCAACCGTGTTTTATCTTATCTTAGGATCTAATAAATGAACATGAAAAAGAAAATAGTGTAAGAATTGTGATTGTTAATTTAAGAGAAAATAATATCAAAATTACCAGAGAGATGTTATTTTAAAAAGTAATTGTACTATTAAAAAAATTTATATATTAATTACATGTTTGAGAGATGTATAAATTTAAAAAAATGTTACATATAAATATGTACAATTCTTTCTTATTCAATAATCTTACTGCAATAATTTATCTCTGTTTATATATTTATAGTCATAACAGTCCATCATCACACATTCAAGAATAAGATAATTTAAATTTAAACATAAAACACATTACATATAACATATTTATTACTATTTATCACACTTACAAATTACACTAATAATATATTGTTATGGAGATGAAAGAATCTTTCTAACATCTTTAATTGAAACATTGTTAACAAGATGTTAGAATATTCATCAATCACATCTTAATAGATATTCTACTGGTCACAAGATTCATCATATTCTATTAAAAACTAACACCTCATTTTATCGGTAGTTCAAAATTTATCGGTAGTTCAAAATTTATCGGTAGTTCAAATTTTATGTAATATTAATAAAACTATAATATCTCTTCTACTCTTATGAGCTAACACACTCAATATAAACACTCAAAGACGATCTTATATGAGATATCCAATAAAAACATACACACAAGCATATCATAATCATTATATACATCACAACAATAATAATGTCTCAAAATATATATATATATAATATCAAATTATAATAATGTAATATCATTAATAACTTCATGTTCATAAACAAATTTTAGTAAAATTGAATAATAATAAGATGATTTATATTTTAATATACTTAAAAAATATACTTTATGTTAATTTGATGTATTATGAAAAAATAATTTTATATTAATAAGAAATTTTGTATATATAATATTGTGAATGGTAATTTTATCTCATCGTCAGTTTTGATAAAAACATGTTTTCTTTTTCATTCGGCCTTTTTAGTCCAAATAATACTAATTTTTAAAAATAAGTAATTATCCTTATTTGATTCTTGCCATTAATCCTAATTTGTTCAATATGATCGTAATTCCTTGGAGGTAAAATTACGTGACACATTTTGCAATTTAGTTTAAATGAAAGATATGTGCATTTCTTGCTAGTTTGACCTTTGTGTATTTCAAATTTCAAATTTGTGGGAATATGATGGAAAGGAAGGAGGAAAGTTGTTACATGTAAATTGGAGACACATAATAAAACGAGTAAACTTGTGTCTTATCACACACTGCTTCTCTTCTCTGTTCATTCTCAACCACACACTCATCCACTAGACTGCACCAACTTTTCACCTAATCACATCTTTTATAATTATATATATTTTTTCATTTTATCAATTGTGTTCTTGTATCTTTTTCTATGTTTTTTTTTTTTTTTTTAAAATTTTATTTTTTCTTTTTTTATTTTTTTTTTTTTTTTTTTTTTTACAAATTTTAATGTTTCCATATTCATGATATTTTGTTTATAAAACATGGTGTACTTGTGTCATTGGAATTAGGACTGCTTCCTTTGGATCACATCACATGTCTGCGCTTCAAAGCTTATTTTTATCGCTACCTTCCTCTTTTCAAATATCTTTTGTCTTCTCCTATTTTCTTAAAACATATAGTTATGTTAAATTAAAATAAAGATAAACGATCAAATATAACAATTTAATAATTGTTGGATTAAAAGAAAAAACAATTGAATTAACTAAAACATAGAAAATGGTATGATACTAAAAACATACAAAAGTAAAATTTAATCCCTTAAATTTTAATTTTACCTTAATTCATTCTCAAATTTTATCTCATCTACTATTACATACCTCAAACTTTATCGTTGTTCAAAATCATCCTCTCATTTTATTATTTTTATCCAATATATACCCAAATTCTTAATTGATCAAATTTTATAAAAAAATTTTCTAACCTGTTCAATTCCTTTATTTATAATCCTATTTTATTTGATAAAAATAAAATATAATGAAAAAATAAGATGAGTGATTAATTACTGATATTTAATGTAAATGATTTAGGGGGAACCTATTAAAACAAAATTATTTATACAAATGATAAGTTTTAATAATTGGTTAAAATTAATATATATATATATATATATATATATATATATATATATATATATATATTTCTATAAAAATTTATATTAAAAAAATAATTAAAATAAAATTTAAGTTTAAGGCAATTATTTGTAAAATAGAAAAGAAAATCAAGGTCCTAAACACTAATAAATTTGATGATTAGAAACAATTACATACATAAAAATGTAAAAAGGCCACACATTTTTAGATTATGGAAATGCTATCTTCTTTTGATGAGACAATGTAAAATTCGATTTTCCTTTTTTTTTTTTACTTTTATTTATTTTTACGTTTATTCTTCTGACGAAAAGAAAGATTACATAATTGGAGAAATTGCTAGATATGAGATGTTGCTTGAAAGGTCTTGATTCTAATGTTATGGATAAAATGCTTCCTTCTTTTGCACGCAACACCTACTCTCCAAACAAAAGTAATCAGAGACAAAGTAATAAGAATATTCATTTCAGATTTTTATATGCTTCTTTTTAAATTGCTTTATGCATTTTATACCTTTTCTTTTTCATGATTCAACCTTTTCTAAAGTAGAAAAAAAAACCCCACAAATTTCAGTCTCTGAATATATCTGTGACTTATTTTGGTCTCTTGCAAAATCGTCATCAATTTAATCTCTTCATTACAAAATAATAGAATTCTCTATTATCTTTGTAAGACACACTTTATTGATCTTGATCTTTTAAAAATGCAAAATCAGAAAAAAAGTTAATTTTGAGTTTATTGAATTTTAAATATCTATTATCAATTATGGTCATAATCTAAAAACAGAGATTGATGTGCAGGAAGAGACAAAGAAGTTGGAATTGGATCTGAAATTACTTAGGCTTGGTCGAAAAACAGAGATTTATGATTATGATGGTGTGAAAACGGTTTTCAGTTTTTGTTGTGTATAACAAAGGGGTTGCTTACAGAACATAAACACTGTCCCTTTCTTTGATTTCACCTTCTACCTCCTAAATACTGCATTATGTACCCTTCTTATGCACAATTAATTTGCACAGCAAGTAAAGAAGATGAAAAGCATAACACCACCAATTCTGAGAACCAAACACTGACAGCTCAACCTTCAACCCACTTTATGAACAACTAACAAAAATAAACTTAAATGAAGGTTGGTGGCAAAAGGATATGCATCTTTATTTTCTTTTCTTTAGTGGAGCATTCCAATTGGTTCAGTCCCTTTTTTTTTCATATTTTTTTGTTCAACCTAATGAAATTGAAAGCATATTTTGCTGTTGCGTATATATTAAACATCGTCGGTTAATTTAATACATTAAATTATGATAACTAATTCTTTGTTTTTCTTTTTGGTACAACTAACTATTGTTGAATTTAGCACTCATCAGGTTTCTCCTCCCACTGATTAGTTGAATTCATATACCACCCATAATCATATTATTATTAATATGCGTGACTAGTTGTTAAAAAATAATTAGTGTAGAAAAATATGTTTATGTAGAATAAATAAAAATTAAAAAGTTAATATTTAAAATAACAAAAATAGAAAAAAGGTCGGTGGGTAATTTAAGAAAAATAAATATAATATACAATTTAAACAACCTAGAGTGGATTGATGGTGGATAACTGTGCTGTCGGTGATTTTGTCTCGTATAATTAAAATGTTAATACACATTAAATCGCCAAAAAAAAGTTTATCATAGGGATAAATTTCAGAATACGCAATAATTCTAACCTAAATTTATTTAAATAAGAACAATATCATAATTTTAATTCTACAACTAACATTATTGGTGTGCGATAACAACGGAATAACTGTAAGGCTTCACCTAGACACAACATAAGGAAACAGTTACCGTTAGCCACATTGCTTAAAGTAGATGACTGCTAAAATCGTTTTCTTAAATCTATTTAAAACACCTTTAATTTAATTATTGAAAATAATATGAACAAATATTTTCCGGTTAGATAAAAAAGATTGCAACCCACGTGTTGATAATGCAAGAGTAGTTAATTCTGGGTTCTATTTCAAAGCCCCCTAAGAATTTAGTACATTGGGATAAAACCTACTCTATAAAGTTTTGTCATAGCAATAGATGAAACATGTTTCTGTTATTGTTGAGGCAAAATTACTTTATATGAATGAGAGCCATTTATAAGGAGACACAAGGCAAAATATTAAAATATATCTTTATTAATGTTTTACAAATTATGTTAATCTACATTAACATAATATCACAATCTTTATTACATGACAATAGATCTAAGCATGTGGATGGGTATAAAGCTCCACACCACGTTTCTTGCCACGTTTGCTATGTTCAGTGTCCTACAAGTTTTGTACATGCATACGAGGGAATACTTCCACAGGGCTTGTTGGATTCTCTTTATAGTTTTTTTAAAATATTTTCCTAAAAATAATTGTACACTATTTAGTAATAAGGTTTGGAAAGAAGATGTGAATGTAAGTGAAAAGCATGATGAAAATGATAAGTGTTTGACATGTTTAAACAAGGTTTTAATAGAGTCCTTGAGGTGCCTAGTTATTTTGTCTGTTTGTTTGTCATCTCTCTTTGCTTTTAAATGCAGAGATTTTTTTTTTTTTTCTTTTGGTGGTGATAGGTGTGATAAACCCGAAACCATTGTCGCCAATCAAATGAAAGTACGTTAGGCTAAAAATCCAGATAAAAAAACAATAAAAAAATAAAAAAAGAGGAAAAAGAAATGAAGGTGTCAGGTGACAGAAGCAGCTTTATCTTCTTTTTCTGACCTCGCTTCCATCCCCTTTCATAGTAATGATTCCGCAGCTTACTCTTTTCTCTGTCTCTCTTTCTTTTCTCTCTCTCTCTCTTAAATAAACAAAACAAAACTTCAATCTCTCTCTCACAAAGGCACAGCGCAGAAATGAACCGCGTTTAATGCCTTTGCTTCTCCCTCTTTCTCTGTGTATGTAAAATCTTTGTTTTTATCAGAGCTCCTGCAGAAAGTTGTGTCTCAGATCCCTATATACACCGAAAACGATACAACTCTCTCTCTCTCTCTGAAAATCATCATTTACAGTTTCACACACAACCTATTACCAATAGAGTGGTCCTAAACCTCAAAGCTCACTTTTTTTTTTTTTTTTTTTTTCTTTCTCCCTTCCCTGTCCTATATTATTCTGCTTTGCCTTTATCAATCACAGCTTCTCTTTCTCTCTCAAAATTGAGAAAATGCAAGAGCCAAGCCTGGGAATGATGGGTGGGTTGAGCGGGGAGGTTTCCGGCGATCACCACCGTCAGCTGAAGGCGGAGATAGCCACTCATCCGCTGTACGAGCAGCTCCTGGCTGCACACGTGGCATGCCTCCGTGTGGCCACTCCCATCGACCAACTTCCGCTGATCGATGCTCAGCTATCTCACTCGCACCATCTTCTACGCTCTTATGTCTCTCACCATACCCACTCTCTCTCCCCCAATGACCGCCAAGAACTCGACAACTTCCTGGTAAATTAACCCAACAAACCATGTTGTTTTGTTTCTCGCAAAATAAATTAGCACAATTTCATGAATCGCTGTTGTTTATTGTTACCACTGCAGGCACAGTATTTGATAGTTTTGTGTACTTTCAAAGAACAGCTTCAGCAACATGTCAGAGTCCACGCCGTTGAGGCTGTCATGGCCTGCCGAGATATCGAAAATACCTTACAAGCTCTCACAGGTATTTACTAATTACAACACTCTTTCTTTCTATCTCCTCATACTCTATTTTTTTTATCTGTTCTTTTGATTCTTGATGAAGCAGTTGGTACTTCATTTCTTATATAAAAAACATCATTCATATTAATAAAAAACTGAGAAGCAGCATATGTTGCCATTTTTTATGAGGAGCTATTGGAGGCAAGTAAAATTAATTTCTGAGCATATGAAAGCATTTGTTGTTTCTTGTGATTTACGCGATTTAGCAGAAAGGAAAGAAGGTAGATAATAATGGTATGCGTATTTTTCTCTTTTGTAAAAGTTTTTGTTGTGGAGTTAATTAGACTAAGGAATGGGGTGGTAGGGTCTACTGAGGTTATCTGGTGGAGTGTACACAAATGGCAATGGGAAGAGTTAGTTAGTTTGGTGAGGGATGGTAGACCCTCTTCTCCCACTATGCCACTGCCAACAACTTATAATGCCGTGACCCAATAATTTTGTTCCAGAAAGGATCTCTATATATGTATATCATATAATATTTATCCCTCTAATGCAATTTTCAGTAATATTTCTCACAAGATGTTGTTTTACTATTTTACTTACATATATATATATATATATTTGTGACTATTTAATTATATCAACTATAGAAGTGGAGGATAGGGAGTCAGACAAATTAATTAGCTTGTTTTTAACCTTAGGATGGTTTTAAACATCTCCTGATAAGTATTTAATTAGGAGATGACAATGATTTGAAACAGTGGAATGAGAAATATCGAAACTGTTGATTGACAGTTCCTACTTTGTTTTCCCTGTACGAATGTACTGCATGAAGAAAAAAATCCCAAATGAGTTTGTTGTCATTCTGCATCAGTTTCAGCACTGATTTGTTTACAATTATAACGTGCTTCGTTCACACATAATGTATTGGTGAGAAGAAAGAAAAAAAGAAGAGATAGGAAGGGAAAAGAGAGGTCGGTTCACACACACATGATGTTACTGGCGAAAAATGTAGGTGAAACTATGTAAGTGCAAAATATAGAACTAAAAACATTAAAACATTAAGTTGATATATACAGATTTTCTTCAATTTCTTGCCTAACACACAAACTTTTCTTTTTTCCTTATAAATATCTAGCCATAAGGGTTTGAAATAGGTGTAGGAAAGATGAAGGAGAAAACGATAAGTGTGTTAAATGATATAAAAATAAAAGGAAGGAAACATTTAAAGAAACTAGTGTGAAAAGAAAGTCTTTCTAAATATGTAAAAGTTCTTACTTGATAATCCTATTATAGGACATGCTTCCATGGAACTGCATGAGGCTGTCTGACTAGTACACACTGCCTTCTAACAAGGCTGGGCTGTGTCTATAATGCATAAGCAGTATTGAGAAGTTCTAAGGCACCCAAAAGTGAAAATTACATAAGAAGCTGTATATGTTTTATCTTAGTGGAAAATATTTTACTCTTACAAATAATTTGATACGAGAGTTTAACCAACATACTGTGGTTAGCAGTAATCAATCAATCATAAATCATTAGATTTTTAAAATACTTAATATTAATAAAAAAATCAAATTTTATGTAGTTATATGACATTATAAAAAATCTTTAATTATAATATATTATTTGTTTATTTAATAAAAAGCTTCTTTATTTATATTTTTCTTAGTAATGTGTGTTTATCTAAAGGTTGAGGAAAAAGTTAATGAGAAGGGAGAATTACTCTTTAGGCATTTCCTTACTTGACTGTTCAATGTTTAATATTTAAATTATTTCTTTCTGTTTTTCCGGCCTTCTTAGAATCCACCATTCAGTTTGTTGCATTGACAATTGGAACTAGATCTAGGGTCAGGTTAGATAAATGAATTAAATAGATAATAAACATTAAACATTAATATATACGTATTATAGTAAGATTTAGTTAAATAAGAAAATGAAAATTATCTTTTCACAAATATTATTATTTTTTAAATATTTAACAAAAATCTTGTTAGTTGTGATAGCTTTGGAACAATAGATGTATAGCTAATTTAAATAATTGTGTTAGAAATTGGTATCCTAATGAGTTAGAAGACTGCTAAAGCAAGCCATTCGTCTTTAGGATACCAATTGAATAATGGAAATTTATCTTTTTGTAGAAAAAAATATTTGCAATAGATTTTAGAGAAATTTTCATTGTATCAATTTTTTTTTAACTTGTATTCATAGAGCATTCCATATGAGGACATATGAGGACATCCTTGGGACAATTTAAAGATGTTTTACTAAATACATTAAATACCTTGCAATTTAAATTGTTACTAATACATTAAATACCATGATTTTAAAAAGCCTCTTTTATCTATTTAGTAGTGATTGTTGAAGAGGTGTTTTGCTCTTATAATTTTTACTACATGTTAGGAATTCAATTTTACTCCAATTATATTACATTAGGTTTTTATTTTTTTAGAAGCTTGTTTCATTGGAATTATTTAGATGGTTATGTATCAATTAATTCTACCAGTATGTATCACTGGTTAGTTAGTTGAGTTGGGAAAATTATATATTAATCACTTTGAATTCAATAAAGCACATCAAGTATTGCCAAGAGTAGGAGAGAGCAAAATTAATTGGTTTTAATTGAAGATCCATAGTAAATTAGAAAACCTAAGTTGTTTATAATAAAAAACTTTCTAAACCAGTTTGTTAGTTCAGTTTTAAATAGCAGTTCAGTGTACTGCTAAACTGATTTATTTTATGAGAGTTCAAAAATGAAAAAAATGGCGACATGAAAGTGTTGTTGGATTTAGGTGTACAATATCAAAACATAAAATATCAGAGAAAACCTGTTAGACTTTGGAAACCTTACAAGCCTATCTTATTTGGATTTAGTAATAACAATTATTAGCTTTGCAATATTTTGAGTATTTTATCTAAAAAGCAACCAAGTAGTTTGAACATACTTGAACTCAATTAGTATAAAGTTTAAGAATAAGAAAAGTGTTGATTTAAAACTAAAATATGGTAGTTTAAGAATAAGAAAAGTTAATATTAGTTTCTTCTTTAGTAAGTAGATAGATTAGCAAAAGATAGTATAAGAAGAAATGGAATTCTTCATATTTACCTTGTAGTTGTATTTCAAGCTTGATTGATCCACTCAAAGGTATATATTGACACAATATATAAACTGATTTACGGTTAATTTTGCTTCACCTATAAAAAGCTGAATTGAATAATTATATTAAACTTACGTGGAATTTATAATATGCATGAGTATATATATGAGGAATTTCTTTGAATCTTAATAAAAATTATAAATAATAACAATTCTATACTCTGGTTTAAGGAGATATGCTAGATAGGGGAATTTTTATGGTTGTTTTCGAATCCAACTAACGTGCACCTCATAAATTATGGATGATATGACTACACATATGGGCCTATTTAAGTGAGATAATGAAGAGCTATTCAACCGCCCCTTTAGGACATCTTCAAAGTATTACTCACTTTTGGATAAAATAATTAACTTCAATTCGCCTGGTCAATGTCATCCGTGAATTATGATTAAAGATGATTAGTCCATTATTGATGTTATCGGCAACTAACTTTATTGCATGCTTTTATGTATGATTAAGATGTATCAAACATTTTGGCACTATTGAGACCCGTCATTGTTCCACTGACAAACCAAGGGGCCCTTCTATCCAGACATCTCTCCCTCACTTGCACTTTCAATTTCAAATGACAAAGTTGTCAGCCAAAATTTATGACATGCATTTTCTGGTATAACACATCAAATGGAGCTAAAAAAATTCCTTTGTAAGACTAATTACTTCTTAAGTTTAATTGCTAAGTAAGAATAAGATGATCAGAAGATGTCAGACATAAACCAAACTTGCTCCCTTTCCTGTTAGAGAAAAATCTTTGGAGGATTGAATAAGAGTTTTATCAACCATACTATGTTTTGACTACCCTTTTGTCCATGTATTTAGCCTTTACTTTGTCATGTATCAGTTCCAGTAATTTCTGCTAGATTCCATTTATCTACCAGTATAACCTTTGTGATCTTTGAAAATGTGTTTCTTCAGTGACAAACTTGAATTTCTGTAGTATCCAATTTGGGTTTTTCCTTCCAAATGTTCTCAAAATGAAACTATATGGATTTCTATTTGATTATATTTCAGGAGTGAGTTTGGGAGAAGGAACCGGTGCAACAATGTCAGATGATGAAGATGACTTACAGATGGATTTTTCTTTGGATCAATCCAGCGCTGAAGGGCATGACATGATGGGATTTGGTCCCTTACTTCCTACAGAATCTGAAAGGTCACTGATGGAGAGAGTTCGTCAGGAACTAAAGATTGAACTGAAGCAGGTCATTCTTATACTCAATATACATCATATGCTAGCTGTTCTTGCAGTTTACATGTAGTTGATTATTTTCCGTAAGTTTGAATCACAAACCAGCTTTAGTTTCTGCAGGGTTTCAAGTCAAGAATTGAAGATGTCAGGGAGGAAATATTAAGGAAACGTAGAGCTGGGAAATTACCAGGTGACACAACTTCTGTGTTAAAGAATTGGTGGCAGCAACATGCAAAGTGGCCTTACCCTACTGTAAGTGAACACCTTCTCATGTTCAATATTTTCATAATTTTGTGTTTCTTTGAAACCAATTCTAGAAGGTAGGGTTCATTATTGCGGCAACCATCAACTATGCATGTATCCACAATGACATTTCTGTGCTAAGAGTTCATGTCATGCCCCAATATTGCTACTAAGATTCTGCTAATTGTGACATTTATGATGTATAGGCAATTGGCATGTTGCCACACAAACACAGGAGTTAAGAGTCTAACAAGTGAAGTTTTGATCATATGATGACATAATGACCTCTGACTCATTGAGCTTTGCATTGTCCCTTTGTTATGCTTTGTTTCAGGAAGATGACAAGGCAAAACTTGTTGAGGAGACAGGGTTGCAGCTGAAGCAAATTAATAATTGGTTCATCAATCAAAGGAAACGCAACTGGCACAGCAACTCTCAATCGGTTACCTCTTTGAAGTCCAAGCGCAAGAGGTAGACATATTTTGTTTCAACTATGTGGCACAGCTAGCAACACAACTTATATAAGGACTTACTATATATATATGCTTATTTCTGATAGAGTGTAGTCTCCCTAAGGATTCCAATCAGATGCAGAAGATAGTAGGTGGGTTACTGTAATGTAAGATAGCTGAAAGAAAAGGCTGGCCTTAAATTTGTGGAATTTAACATATGCAAACTTTTGTTTTAGGTGTGGTTATGCCTCTCTTTTAACGGTCTTTGTACATTGCTTGTTTCTTTTCTGACCGGCGGAAGAATTATTACTGTTACTACACATATCATTGAAAGATTCGCTGTTCTCTACAAATTATATATGTTCTTTGATCCTACATATTTGAACCTTCATACCACTCCAGTTCTTTTATCAAAAAGAGGAATAAGATTAATTGATTTCTTCACATTACAGTGTTGATATTTATTCCTACAATAATTCTCATCTATGACAGAAATGAGCCAAGAAGACAAATTTAAAGAGCACTTTAACCCTTAACTGGATTTTTGTTTTGCATGTCAATATAAAGAGTTTATGGTTGGTTCGCATGAAATATAAGCTAAGCACAGGTTATAGTTTACACAAACTTTTATCTTTTCCCGTAAATAAAAAGCTGTAATTATTTATTTAGAAAATGGTCATATATTTGAACTCGTCAAATTGGAAAAAAAAAAGGCTATTGGTTTTATTTATTTATCTTTCAAACTTACAGACGAAGTATGTAATGTAAGTTGACCTTGTTTTAGTTGTCTTTAAATGAAAAAGTTTTAAATTATACCTTGAATAATAAATATTTATGAATTATTTGCTATTGTGTATACAAATTATAGTAATGTTATTTTTTTTTTCATATAAGAACTAAAATGAAAATGATGTACTAAGTAAAGACAAAAATGTAAATTTTTTTTGTGAAGATCAAATGAAGTGTAAAATATTTTACACATAAGCTAAAACAACATTGTGTCAAATATAAACATCAAATTGAATACTGACATAATTTTGGTAAATGACAAACTAATCTACAAACATTATTTTCATGAAGATGGCGTATGATCTAACTTATGAAGATTTTAATTAAAATTCATTCTATACTTACGGTTATAAAAATAAGAAATTTAGATTTAAAATCTTTGGTATAACTTTATAGTTTTTAGTTTTAAAATTTAATTTTAAATTAAAACTTTTTGAGTGACTAAATATTGGAATTTGAAATAGCAAAAGAAACTCCTAAAACGACTCTTTCTTGAAAAAAAAAAATCCTCTTTTAAAAGTTTTATTTAATACATTTTTTAATTTATGATTGTTTTAGCTTCTATATAAGTTTTTTAAAATAAATCGAAGAAAATATTTAGCCATTCAAAATTAAGTATGGCATTCACACTTCCGTGTTAGTCATTAAAGTATCATTGTTTAAAAATTGTTTTTGGAGGCAACAAAGGCAACCAAACCCAAAGCTTGTTTTCAACAGATGATCCCATGATTGAAATTAAATTAATGTTGGAGGATTTCCAGTTTCAATACCTGTAATAAAATGGCATCTGCATAAATTTTATTGGATAATGATATATAGACATTTCACTGTTACAAATACTCATTTAATATCTTGTATCTCTTTTTTATAACATTATATTAGCTATTACATGCATTATTTCTCTCTTCTAATTTCTTTTTATCTCTTCTATATTTATGTGGATGTATCAACAAAGCATTTCTTTTTTTACACATATCCAATTCATAGGGCCCGATGGGTTTTAAAGAAAAGTCTACGGTCCAATGTTGTCGTGTACGAACTTGGTCTCAATAGGTTAAAGTCATCATTGGTTCTTTTTTGTAATAGTTTCTTCTGGAAGGAATAACAAAGCTATTTTCTCTCTCTTTTTTTTTTTTTCCTGAAATAGCTTTATTATTTCGTAAAATAAAATGGAAGGTCTAAATTAACATTTTATATTTTCCATCTAACATTTGTGCAATTCGTATTTTCTGTATTTCATGTCATATGATATACTTTATTATAAGGAATTGAGACAGGAAACACCTTTGCACAATCAATAGTTTGAAAACTTTTATTGAATATAGAAATTCAATTTAGATCGCATCTCATGTTCCTGAATCTACAATTGGTTGTCATTATTCCTTTTTGTGTCCATTTTCAATTGGGATCAGCACAGTTACATAGGAAAATCCATCTCTCACTATTCTTTATGTCATTAGTTAAATTACCACCGGCGCCACTATTCTGGCGGCGGCGGCGGCGGCTTCTTGTGTCTGACCCCTTCACCATACAACTTGAACCAAGTTAAAACATGTAAATATTAATTAACAATGCAGTCATGTCATGACCTTCTCTTCTCTTCATTTCATTCTTCTAATCCTTAACCCAGTCAAAATTGAAACACTCCTTTCGTGTCACAAGTGGGTCAACGCCATTTTCAAATCCACACTTCTCCCTCATTATGACTTCACATGCCCACCCCTCACGTTATATTTCTCCAATCCATCACCAAACCATTGTTCTTTCACAAAGTCTTTCACTTTCCCAAAACGATTCACTTCTAATTAGTTCGAACATTACATGGCTCATTTGGTTTACGGTGAAACTCCGTCTTTTGGAGCTTCACACCACGGACAGGCTCAGCAAAGTATTCCGTTTCCAACCACTGGATCTTCCTTAAAGATTCTGCTCCTACATGGCAACTTGGAAATATGGGTCAACGAGGCCAGAAACCTTCCTAACATGGACATGTTTCACAAGAAAACGGGAGAAATGGTTTCCATGTTGTCCCGAAAACTTGGCGGCAAAGTCGAAGGCTTCATGTCCAAAACTGGAACCAGTGACCCCTATGTTACAGTGTCTGTGGCGGGTGCTGTGATTGCCAGAACTTTTGTTATCAGAAACATGGAGAACCCCGTTTGGACGCAGCATTTCAATGTCCCCGTTGCACACCTTGCTTCTGAAGTCCACTTCGTTGTAAAGGACAGTGATATTGTGGGTTCTCAGATTATTGGAGCAGTGGGAATTCCAGTGGAACAGTTATGCAGTGGCACAAGAATTGAGGGCTTTTTCCCCATCATTGGTACTAATGGAAAACCATGTAGTGGTGGAGCGATGCTGAGTTTATCCATTCAGTACACCCCTGTTGAAAAGGTGGCTCTTTATAGCCATGGAGTAGGTGCTGGTCCTGATTATCAAGGGGTCCCTGACACATACTTTCCCCTTAGGAAAGGTGGAAAAGTTACACTTTATCAAGATGCTCATGTTCATGAAGGCTGCCTTCCCAGTTTGAAGGTGGATGCGGATGTGAATTACAAGCATGAAAGTTGCTGGCACCACATCTTTGATGCAATAAGTCAGGCTCGTCGATTGGTTTATATTGTTGGGTGGTCCGTGTACTACAATGTTAGTCTCATTCGGGATATGGGTGATGGAAAGGCTCACACTTTAGGTGACCTTCTCAAAGCTAAATCACAGGAAGGTGTGAGAGTGTTGCTCCTTGTGTGGGATGATCCCACTTCTGGAAGCTTGCTTGGACATAAAACGGTAATCAACTTCAAATGATTGTTTTGGGCAATATTCACTTTATTACTTTTGAATCAGATAGTATGTGACTTTGTAAGATATTCAGGTTGGACTTATGAACACTCACGATGAGGACACTCGCCAGTTTTTCAAGCACTCTTCGGTAAAGGTGCTTCTTTGCCCACGAGCTGGTGGGAAGGGACATAGCTTTCTCAAAACGCAGGTATTAGAAATACTAAAAGACTTAACAATCTTTATATTCCTGGTTTATGCTTTTTTTGTACATCTTTTGTATGGGAAACTTAAATGCTCAGAAGTGTATACATATTTATTCCATGTAACCTTTCTAGTATATTGTAATTGTATTTAAAGAAGAGTTAGTTTTTTCTTTGTACTTAATTGTTAGGAAGCTGGAACAATCTATACCCATCATCAGAAGACAGTCATTGTAGATGCTGACGCAGGTCACAATCAAAGAAAGATAATAGCTTTCATTGGAGGTCTTGATTTATGTGTGGGTCGATATGATACCCCAAATCATTCCCTCTTTAGGACTTTGCAGACAACACACAAAGATGACTTTCATAATCCTAACTTTGAGGTAAATCTTCATTTTTGTTTAATCTTCGTTAATTCGTGAATGTTTCCTGATGATAACCAAGCCAAGATCCACTTTAATAGCACTTTAGGAACATGAGAGTTTTGTGATTGAGCATAGGTTGTAATTGTTTTATTTGTATAACAATAAACAGGGACCTGTTACTGGCTGTCCAAGACAACCATGGCATGATTTGCATTCCCTAGTTGATGGTCCAGCAGCATATGACATCCTCACCAATTTCGAGGAGCGTTGGTTGAGGGCTTTAAAAATGAATAGATTGCGAAAGATGAAAAGTTCGCAAGATGATTCATTGCTTAAGATTGATAGAATTGCTGACATTGTTGCCATTGATCAAGTTTCCTGCCAAAATGAAGATAACCGGGAGATTTGGCATACCCAGGTATATTATTGATTGTGTTGGAAATAGATGAATAATTCGTGCTCCTATTTCTAACAGAATTCTTATTCCCTCTGGGAAACTTGTTCAAATTAGTGTGTGATTATCTTTTCCATTGTTCTAATTGAAGGTCTTCCGATCAATTGACTCCAATTCTGTGAAAGGATTTCCGAAGCAACCACAAGATGCTATAAGAAGGGTGAAGGGACTTCCTTCTGAATTTTACCTTTTTCTTGTGAAGGAAAATGCTAACTCCGTTTGCTTCATTGAACAGAACTTGGTTTGTGGAAAGAATGTACTAATAGACATGAGCATACATTCAGCTTATGTCAAGGCAATTCGAGCAGCCCAAAAGTTCATCTACATTGAGAACCAATACTTTCTTGGCTCATCATATAATTGGGATTCTTACAAAGACCTTGGTGAGTATTGAAGTTAAAAGACCTTGTTACAGAAATTAATTAACGATTATCAAATATGTCATAGGCTATTTTCATTCCGAAGACCTTGTATTATCACATTTTTATTATGTTCAGAGTTTAATTTTTTATCTGTTCATGTCATTGGCAAAAACATGAGGTTATTTCTACTAATATGAGTTCATGTGACTTGGTAGAGTATTCTAAATTGTTTTGACAAGGTGTAGGATCGGTACATATTAGTAAGTTGAAGGAGAAAATGAAAGAGATGATTATTTAGAAGAGTTATTCTCCCTCCTCTAATTAATTCTTTGCGTCCCAATACTAGTTCTCTGCATCGAGTTCTGTTCCATCATTGGTGTTCCTGTTTAAAACTAGTGACTTTTTACCAGTTCTTCCTATTCCAATGTTACGACAGGCAATTTGTTACATGATGGTTTTTTCCATTTTCTGCAACACAGGTGCAAACAACTTAATTCCAATGGAAATTGCATTGAAAATAGCCGGCAAAATCAAACAGCATGAGAGATTCTCTGTGTATATTGTCATTCCTATGTGGCCTGAAGGAGTACCTAAAAGTACTGCTACTCAGCGGATTCTCTTCTGGCAGGTGGGCTTCCTTTATCTTTACCTCTTAAAACGGTTGTATATAAGACAAACCATTGAAACCTTTATTGGCTAGATCATGAAAATGGATTAGGAAGATTTGGTGTAAGAAAATTGGTCGCAAGCCAGAAGAAACTGCTGATTCAAATGATCTCAATTAGCTGAAAATGCTCATAATTTGCTGCCTACATCTCATGACAATTGTATCACGTTTATAATTTAAAATGAGAAACATCTTATGAAGTTTGTCTAGCAGCAGTAATGTTACTATGATTCAGTTGTACGTTTGTCTCACATGCTCATGCTGATTTGTTGGCAGTTCAAAACAATGCAAATGATGTATGAAACAGTCTACAAGGCCTTACAGGAGGCTGGGCTCGACAATCAGTATGAGCCACAGGACTACTTGAATTTCTTTTGCCTTGGTAATCGTGAGATCCCTGACAACGAAAATGTTCCAAATGTTACAAAAACTACTGGAGAAAACATGCCTCAGGTTTTTTTACCTTCTCAAATAAACTTTATGATTTCTCCTTGTCTGGATGTCTCATTAACAAGTTTATCCATCCTGTTTGCACACTGGTAACCTAGGTACTCACTAAAAAGAACCAAAGATTCATGATTTATGTTCATTCAAAAGGAATGATAGTGGATGATGAATATGTGTTACTGGGGTCTGCAAACATTAACCAGAGATCCATGGAAGGCACCAGAGATACAGAGATAGCAATGGGAGCATATCAGCCTAATCATACTTGGGCAAAGAAGCAATCTAAACCTCGTGGACAGGCAAGACTTATAAACTTTCAAGTACTTTTTATGACAAAAATTTGGAGAGAAAAGATTGTAGGTTGTGCTTATAATAATCAAAATGATACTATTAGACATAGATGCTCTAAGGACAGAAAGTATCCAATTATTATTATTAAGAAAGCTGAATATGTTGTGTTTTGGTATGGTTTCAGGTGCATGGTTATAGAATGTCACTGTGGAGCGAACATATAGGAAGTGTGGAAGAATGTTTCGAGGAACCAGAGAGCCTTGAGTGTGTAAGGAGGATAAGATCATTGAGTGAGTGTAACTGGAGACAGTATGCAGCAGATGAGGTAACTGAAATGAAAAGCCATTTATTAAAATATCCTCTTGAAGTTGATTCAAAGGGCAAGGTAAAGCCTCTTTCTGGCTGTGAGACATTTCCAGACCTTGGTGGGAACATAAGTGGCACTTTCACAGTACTCAAGGAAAATCTCACCATCTGATCAGTCATTTGTGTCAATTCTCAAACTCAGTGAATACTGTAGTAGAATTTTGTAGCTTATTCACAGGGTTTTGATTCTTTTGAAAAAACAAAATTTGTATAAAGGTCTGTACTTATCATAATCTGCTCTGAGTTATTAGTTTGCTCCCAATGACTAAGGGTTTAAGGTTGTCTTAAATACCAGTTTTCTGTTTTTCAGGTCAATAAATCTCTTTTATTTTTGTAGTTGTGTTGAAAAATATGACGATATAATGGATTTTGCTTTTCGAGTGATGATTCAAATTTATAGTGTGTACTATTCCTGAAATGGAAGAAAATAAATAAATGATGGGATCAGATAAGTTATTGGATAAAGTAGTATTGAAATGGTAACAATAAATGTTATTTTTGACATTTTCTAGTAAAAAACGAGATTTTGATTTAATTTGTTGAAGGAATAACAATCAAAATTATGAGTTGAAAATTTGTAGTTATTGAAATCTTTACTTTTTTTCAATGTATATATTTTATCTTTTCATTCAGTAGTTTTTAAAATCAATTTTATTTCTTCTTATAGTCTTAAATTTTCAATCACCTTTTTTTGTTTGTTTTCACCTAATAGTACCAAAACTAATTCAATTTTGTATTTAAATTAATTGGATTAAATAAACTATATTTTAGTTTAGTTAATTACATATATTTTTTAAGTGAATACTTTTTTTTTTGCAAAATTGAACTAATTTAATTATTTGAACGTCATTCTTATTTCGCATTGGAAAAATAATTTATTTTCTATTTCTTTTAATTTAAATTCATATATAAATCCATTCATTAATATTATAGTTATAATTTTTTTATGGATAAATTGTATCCAACAAACTAATAGAAAAATGAAAGTTTTAATGTGAAAGAAAATGAATTATCAGTAAACAGTAAACTTTTATTCTATAAACATAGAAGGCGTAATTCTTTTTGCATAACAATATAATTATTAATCTATTAATGAATTTTAACCAAGAAATTTAACAATTTAGATTTAATTTTACTGATAAATAAAACATAATTGAAAACACACTTAAAAGTACGCATAATCTTTTTCAAGTTTGAAGTAGTGGAATGAACTGCTATTTTTCAATGATTTAGTTTTAGAAAATGGAACTAAAAATTTAATTTAGTTTAACTTACAATAGAAATAATATAGTTCAATTTGATTAACTATTTTTCAATTTAGTGCTTTTTAACACCCCTAATATCAGTAGGACAAGTTAAACGAGTTGCCCTTTTGGCCAAATGAGTATAATAAAATCCAGTTTGACTTGAATTCCAGGAGAGGAATCTAAAACGTGGTAGATTAATAAAACGAAGAAATGAAAAAAAAATAATAAAATAGCTGGTGAAGTTTGAACTTTGAAGATGATTTACCTCCATTTTGTCCCACTTTTAATTAGTATAATAAACAATGATCAAGAAGATGAAGGGTCAATCTTCGATGTATACAGAAGATTATGCTTGTTTGGGAGATGGGTGAGTTCTTGATAAGAAATGGATCGAAAGTGAGATTATTACGATTTGAGAAGACACTGCATCGCAAATTTGTAGGTTGCAGAAACATGTCAACTATTTGACCACGACATGCTTCCTTTCTGTTTATTTCACCAGTCACAACAAAATGTGACCTAACAAATACCCCCAACAAGTTTCAGTCAATCTATAATATCTTTCTACACATTACTGAAATTTAAAAAAAAAAAAAAAAAAAAA